>CENV01047957.1_pt1 | contig 283104 bp, 272 predicted proteins | sample 530231 | NCBI WGS metagenome assembly CENV01 (sample SAMEA2619815, study PRJEB7988) | marine metagenome | biome: marine biome (ENVO:00000447); feature: surface water layer (ENVO:00002042); material: "saline water (ENVO:00002010), including plankton (ENVO:xxxxxxxx)" | depth 5 m
CCCATTGTTGGTGGTGTAACCAAACACCTGCTCGACATCGAAAGCAAGCTTGGGTTGGTTTTGTTGGTTATGGGTTTCTTGCTCCTCGGCTTTGGCATGTTTAGCAATGCAGCAAGCTTTTTGGTTGGGTCTGGTCAGTAGCACCCATGCATAACATGGCGCTCAACCTCGCTCCCTTCGGTCGCTGGACACTGCGCCACAAAGCGGCGCAGCGCCGGTTAGCTCTACGTTAGGTATCTATGATCGAGTCTCCCGATGTCGAAGACTGGAAGCAGCTTCAGTATTCAGTGTGCAGGTTACTAAACGAGGTTGGTCTTGCAGCACAGGAAGCGGTTGTACTGAAAACGCCCCGAGGAACGGTCGAGGTAGATGTCTTCGCCATTGATCCATTGAGCGTCGACAAAATTCAATACATCGTAGAGTGCAAGAACTGGGCGAATGCGATCCCTCAGCATGTGGTCCATTCATTCACCACTGTTATGCAGGAAACGGGTGCCAATATCGGTTTTATAGTCTCAAGGCTTGGCCTCCAAGCAGGGGCCGAGCGCTACACCCAGAATACGAACATTATTGGGTTGACATTCGAGGCACTGCAACGTCGCTACTTTGAGCAATGGTGGAGCAGGCACTTCTGCAAGGTTGTGGCAGCATGTGCAGAAAAGGTATGTTTCTACACCGAGCCATTCAACGTCAAAAGAGACAAGGCGCTTGAAGGACTCTCTTCTGCACAGCTAGATTCATTCAAGACAATTCAAAAGAAGTACTGCGCCTTTGCAATGCTCATGTGGCAAGCCGACTTGATAACGATATCACCTCGCTTTGGTCCAGCCGTGCCGTCGTCAATCGAAGAGTACAAGAGCAAGTTCGTTGAGTTGATCGGAGACCATCTGGCCTTCAAGGCGTTGTTCTGGCGTGATCTTCTTGAGGAAATGTGCCAGAAGCTCGCCGCAGTTGAGGAAGAGTTACATCAACTATTCGGGCGTGATGTCTTCGAAGAAACCTAACCCGGCAGTCAAGAGGGGCCGCCCATAAGCTGCGCTCGCGCTACGCGCTACGCGCTCCGGCTGCCCCTCACTTCGACGTTTGTGGATGTCTGCTCTGGGTCGAAAGCAGCCACTAGCCAACGGCCGTTTTCGACCCGAAGCGGACAGATGGGTAATAGTCCGTCCTCATGAGTTTTTTACCCTTTTCAAGTAGAACACGAAGCCCTGTTTAGGCAGTATTCCACCTTCTACTTTATAAATTTTCTGCGTCGAGCTCTGTGTAATTAGTCGAGGAAATGAGGACATCATTGGCGAGATATCAAAGTCATATCCCTCTGGGTAATTTACTATTATGTCTGCACCAATAACAGGTACTTTGGTAGCCTGAGCGTCTGTAATATCTCCAGAATAAGCGCGCTGAAATACTGTCTTGTATTCAACATGACTCTCGGGTGGAATATTTACTGTGTATGCGACAGTGGTGATTCTCCCGTTCGATTCCACCTTAACATTTTCGCTATTGTCAGCATCAGTGGGATCGTAGTGAACTAATCTCTGGCCCGACTTGCTCAAGCATTCTGCTGACAATATTTTGTACTCCTCGCCGCCCAAGGAGTCGAGCTCAAGTTTAATAGGGTCTGATACCGATGCTTGGCTTAAGTTGTGAAGCTCATATCTTGTTGTTTGAGTACAAACGATTTTTCCGCCGGTTTCTTCAAAGTTATATACCCATTTGGCATCTTTCCTAACAACTTTGTTTTCTATTATTTCCTGCTTTATTATTTTGAAAATTTCCACGGGAATTATTGTCTTAAATAGGCTATCAAATACATTTACGTTGATGGCCTTATTAAGCAGGTTTAGCTCGTCTTCTTGTTCTTTTTTTTGGGCGCGCTCTAACCTGTTTGCGACAAATACTGTGATAAATATTGCCGCGGAAAGTCCATAAAGAAAGTTCTTCAATAGATTTACGATTTGATGCCAAAGAGGGTAGGTCACCTCAAGGCTGGTGGTAACTTGACCGTCTTTATCGAGGATGCTTTTTGGCCCAATCTCAACTGTCAAGCGTGACGAAGAAATGTCCAACGCAAAAGCCAGAAAGGCAATTAGGACGACCAGCAACAGATACCAAGACATTTTCTTGTAACCCACTCTAAACACCTTCTTTTCGATCCCGGTTAATTACAAATAAGCAACAGCCTTTGCGCGCGACATGCTCAACTAAATCAAGCGAGCCTGGCTGTGATCTCATGGATAGTAGCCACTGGTGCATTTAGAAGAATCCCAAAAAACCACATGAACTGACTGTCGGCTATTGGCCGAAATAGGCCATTTATCTCAGCACAGTTCCGGAAGCGCGGTAACTAAAATCACACACGCTTTCACGAGGGTCTAGTGATCAGCTCGTGACATGCGGTTTGGCCGTCATATCGACCCCAAGTGCTCGCATCACGGCCAGGGTGGTCTTCAACGTCGGATTGCCACGCTCACTGAACGATCGATAAAGCTGCTCACGGGAAAGGCCGGTTTTTTGGGCTATTTCCGTCATCCCCTTAGCGCGGGCAACTACACCAAGGGCTTTGGCAATGTAGGCTGCATCGCCTGTTTCAAAGGCATCGGCCATGAAGAGTGCTATTTCTTCATCATCTACCAGGGCAGCGGCAGGGTCGTAGGTCGTTAGTTTCTCAGTCATCTTGGTCGCTCCATTCGGTGGCAAGTTTCTTTGCAGTAGCAATGTCGCGGGCCTGGGTGCTTTTATCCCCGCCGCATAGCAGGACAACCAGAAGGTTTCCCCGTCGCTGGAAGTAAACTCGATAGCCTGGGCCGTAGTGAATCCGTAGCTCGCTAACCCCTTCGCCTACCGGCTCAACATCGCCCGGCAAACCCTCCGCCAAACGCATCAAGCGGGCGGCGATGATGGTTCTCGCTCGTTTGTCACGGAGTCGGGCCTCCCACTTCTCGTAGGTCGCTGTCTGCTTTCACTCTATCATCGGCTAAGTGTAGTCTATAAACTACGGATTTGCAATTCCTCCTTAAGGCAAGAACGAAGCAATTGGTACGTAGGGTAGACGTGGATGAGCTAAGCCCCGAGTCTGCACACTCCGTCCGCTATGTATGTCATTACTCGCAGGGGATGGGAATGACGTGCGTTTGATAATGGTTCAAGAGATCCGCTAATGTGCTGGATTTGATCTTCTTGTACTCGACCGATGCTCCGGCTTCAATGGCAGCTTCAATTTTGCGTCCGAATGCCTCTGCATCGGCTTTCCGGTCGAAGGTTGAACTGGTGCTACGTCCACGGCGACGTACCCAGACCCTGTATGTGCCGTTGGCTTGTTTTTGGATATACATGTGTCGGAACCTCTAAATCATGACGTTAGGGAAACGTCCGGTTCCTATTTTCGTGCACGGAATTTGCACGATATGCCTATCTGTGTAGTGTCGGAAAACCCAAAAAGGCAAGCTATCCGAAAGGCAAAAAAATAGCCAATTGATTTAATTGGCTATTTTCTTCGGTATTCTTGGCTCCCCGAACTGGGTTCGAACCAGTGACCTGCGGATTAACAGTCCGTCGCTCTACCGACTGAGCTATCGGGGAATTGAAAGAACAAAACTATAACACATAAAAACTTTTCTGTGCAAACCCGCCTGGTTCTTGTTTAATTCTTTGCCTGACCGCATTGCGGCCCGGGCGTGATGATACCCCATTGAACGATGAACGAGGGGCTGCGCCCGGAACGCGACCAGTGCTGTTCGAACTCACCTTTGATGCTTGCCTTTTGGTAAAGCGCAATAAGCTTGGGGGACCAGTACCCCTTCGCCTCGGGTGCATAAACAACCAGGGCACCGCAATTCAATGCGGTTTCGGGGTCGAGCCAGGGCGACTTGAAGTAGTCGGCACTAATGAAAACCTGGGTGTTGCGATGCAGGTTCAGGGCGATATTGCCGCCGAACCAGCGGTCGGACGCCACCAGGGGTACGGGTGTGTTTGGAACGTGCTGCTCCCATATGGCGTTAAGCTTACCTGCCAGCTCTGGCCCGGCAAAGACAGACCGGGCATCGCGCCCGGTATATTCCGCAATAGGTCCACGCGCCAGGCCATATGTGATTGCCATGGCCAGTTGCATTGCAATGGCCAGAATCAGGGTGCGTTGCAGCCAGATTCGATCGTTGCCCTTTAGTTTCCAGAATGCATAGAAACCGAACAGCACGAAAAAAGTGGTGCCCCAGGAGGCGGTTAGGCTGGTTCCCAGGGCGGCCGAAATTAGAACTGTTAAAACGAATGGGCCCAGCCCCACCCAAATCAGGAATTGACGCGCCCCGGCATTAATCAGGCCGGCATAGGTTTGATCGGTAATCAGGTGAAGCGTTTCGATTGGCTTGCGGCGTTGCCAATACCAAAGAGCCCCCCAGAGCAGAAACATTGGGCTCAGGCGCGCCAGCTGGTCGAGCACGAACTCAAGAATGCTTTTCCAGGCTTGCGGGTAGCTATGGCTTTGCATTGACGCGTCGGCATAGTGCAGAGGGGCGAAGTGATTACTTGCCAGCCACAGCAAGTGCGGTAGCAATACAACAAGGCATACCCCTGCACCCACCAAAAGACCTTTCTGAACGGATTTTCGGCGCAAGTCGCCATGAATAAGCATGAAAAGGAAGAAAGCACCAAACTGAACCAGCGCGCTGTATTTGGTTAGCATAGCCAGGCCGGCAACAAAACCCAGTGCAGCCCAGTTGACCAGCGAATTGAATTTCAATGCGCGGTAAAACAGCCAAATGCAGGCGGCAATTGACCAGAGTTGCGCTGTGTTGTGATTGAAGATGGTCGAGCGAAGCGAAAAGTACATCGTTACCGAGACCATGAGGGTGGCCAAAAGGGCGCGCCGGGGTGTGGTGATTTCACGGCCGAACAAATACACGAACACTAATGCAAGGGCCGACATAACCTGTCCGGCGAAGAACGAAACCCAGACTTCCCGGCCGAAAAGCTCAACGAATGCATACATGATCCAGGTGGGCAGGGGGGGGTGCTTTGCGTAGCCCCATTCCAGGCTCGACGCCCAAATGAGCCCTTCCATGCCGTCCAGGTATGGCGCGCGGTGGCTGGCCGCCGTGGCAATCGTCCAAAGCGCAATCATTCCCAAAAGGTAAATAATCAATATCAGCCAGGACGAAACCGACGAGGTGTTTGTTTTGGAAGCAAGCGTGCGGGAGGGGGTCGTGCTCATTTTTTTGACTGCTTTCGGGGTTGAGTAAACGGTTTGTAGAAGTTTAGCGGTATGATGGCTGCTTGTCCGCTTTTGGAAGCGAATCAGCTCAAATTATTGGAACATACGGAGCATACATGGGCGATAATGGTACTTATTACCGTAGCTTTGTCACACTATTGATTGTAGTGTCACTGGCGTTCGGTTGGCTGTTGCTGCCTTATTACAGCGCTATTTTTTGGGGGGCTGTCCTTGCGATCAGTTTTCTGCCGTTGCATCGACGCATCACTGAGCGGCTTCCGCGCTATCCGAATTTGTCGGCAATCATTACCTTGCTGATTTGCCTCGTTATCGTTATTTTGCCGCTGTTTGTCCTTATCAGTGCGCTGCTTCGGGAAGGGGCAATGATATACAGGCGTCTTGAAAGTGGGGAACTGAATCTGGGCCTGTACTATGAGCGCATCGTTGATGCGTTGCCGGCCTCAGTGCATCACCTGTTGCAAGAGCTTGGGCTGGCCGACATGTTCAGTGTCCAGGAAAAGCTGTCGGCGGGCGCGCTTGAAGGTAGCAAGTTTATTGCCGGCCAGGCGGTCAATATTGGCCAGAATACGGCCGGCGTACTGATTAGCCTGGGCATCATGCTGTACCTGCTGTTTTTCCTGCTGCGCGATGGCGCGCACCTGGCTCGTACGGTGAAGCTGCTGATGCCGCTGGGCGACGAGCATAAGAACATGCTGATTCAGAAATTCATCACGGTTGTTCGGGCAACGATTAAAGGCAATATCGTGGTTGCGGCAACCCAGGGCGCGTTAGGCGGTTTCATCTTCTGGGTTCTCGGAATCGAGGGGGCGCTGTTGTGGGGGGTCATTATGGCGTTTCTGTCGTTGCTGCCCGCGGTGGGAGCCGCCATTATCTGGTTTCCGGTTGCCGTATATTTCCTGGTAACAGGCGACTACGTTGACGCCACCATTCTTATTGCGTTTGGGGTGCTGGTGATTGGGCTTGTCGATAACATCCTGCGCCCGCTGCTGGTGGGTAAAGACACCAAAATGCCTGATTACGTTGTACTGGTTTCAACTTTGGGTGGCCTGGCGACGTTCGGGTTGAATGGCTTTGTAATCGGTCCGTTGCTGGCAGCATTGTTTATGTCGGTTTGGTCGCTTTTCCCTGCGGCAATCAAAGCACATCAGGGACATTAGTTAAAGATATTGGTGCGGGGGTCGTTAACCGTTTCAGTACCAATAAAATTATTGCGAATGAGTCATAAGTCATGAGTGAAAGCCAGAGCCCAATGGACCCGATTGACGATATCGATCCGGATGATCCTTACACGCTAAAGTCGCCGTTGGAAATTCAATCGGTATTGCGTAACATCAAACTGAACAAATCGCTGGTCCATATATTTGTCCTGGGCCAGGATGCCTCGGCCATTACGACAGTGCTGGATGTTGACTCAAAAGCCGATCGGTTGATTGTGGATGCTTTTAATGACGCGAACGTAACGCAACAGGTACAGCGTGCCCGCAAGTTAGTGGCCCAGGCCACGCTTGATCGCATTCATGTGAAGTTTGTATGTCCGCCGCTGGAGCCTTGTGAGTTTGAAGGCAAGCCCGCGCTCAAGGCGGTGATGCCCAAGGCGTTGTCGTATTTGCAGCGCCGGGACGCCTATCGAATTGAAACACCGGTTGCCAGCCCGGTTATGTGTACCATTACATCAAGCGAAGACAGTAAAGCGCATAAAGTTCATTTACCGCTTGCCGATATTAGTATCGGGGGCTTAGGGCTGTACGATGAACAGCAATTGCCCGAACACGCGATTGGCACAATTTATGAAGACTGCCAGATTGCGTTGCCCGAGGTAGGCAGCTTAACCGTGGCCTTGCGTATTCAGCATGTTACCGATCAAACGCTAACCAATGGCAAAACGCGTTTGCGTTTGGGGTGTGCATTTGTGAATCCTTCCAATTCGGCCGTTAATATGGTGCAGCGTTATGTTGGCCGGCTTGAACGTGAGTTATTGGCCAAGAAGCGTGGTTTTGTCTAGGCAGGTTTTGCTTTAGAACCTACAGCCAAAAAACGCTATAATCGCAGGCTTGAATCTTTCAGCCGATGTAGCTCAGTTGGTAGAGCAGCGCATTCGTAATGCGAAGGTCGGGGGTTCGACTCCTCTCATCGGCACCAAAATTCCCGGCTACATTCCCAGGTAAAGAATCCACCCGACTGCAAGCAATGTGCTTGCCAGTGTTACGGGCAGGCCGCCTCTTAAAAACTCGCCAAAACTGATTTTTACACCTTGCGCGCGGGCCTGTTCAACGACAATAATGCCGGCCAGGCTGCCGAACACAATCGCGTTCGAGGAAAAGCCCGTGCCCAGTGCAATAGCGGCACCCAGCGTTTCGGTTTGGGTTGCACCCGAGAGAAACGGGGCCAACAACATGACCGCAGGGCTGTTACCTACGATATTGCTTAAAACGCCGGAAATCAGCAGCATGGGAACGGGCGCATAAAGGTCGATGCCTGCGTTTTTAATGTCGCCCAAGAGTGTTTGCGGAAGCCCGGTAGCGGCCATGGCGGCATTGACCACGAACAACCCCATAAGCAACAAAAGCAGATTGCCGTCAACGTGCACCAGCATGTCGCCTGATGATATTTTTCGGTTCAGCAACAGTATGCTTGCACCGGCCAGTGCAATAAGCATGTGGGGCCAGTCGGTAAAGATGAAAGCTGCGATCAGGGCGAGTGTAATGACGCCCGCTTTCACCGTTTCCATGGTATCCAGTGGCGCAGTTGAGGTGAGGGGGGGCTGTGCGCCTGATGCCATTGGAGGAGAGGCAGACTCAAGCACCCAGCGCCCGCGATAGCACACTACAAGTACCAGCCAGATTAAAAACAACCCAATGATCGAAGGTACCAGCGTAATGCTGGAGAAATCTGTGAACGAAATGTTCAGTGCTTGCGCAATAATCATATTTTGCGGGCTGCCGATCAGGGTTGCCGTGGACCCGACATTCGTGGCAAAACAAAATCCCAGCAGGAAAGGAACCGGATTCAGCCTGCGCGCCAGCGCAATGGCGCACAACACCGGTGTCATGGCTACGACAACCACATCGTTTGTCAGCAATGCCGACAACACGCCGCCTACCGCAATCAACAAGCCCAGCAGGGCGTTGGGCCCAACTTTCAGGCCGCCGACTTTTCGAGCCGTCCAGTCGTAGAAGCCGCCCACGACAAACGCAGCCGATACGACCATCAGGCCGAACAGCAAGCCGATTGTATTGACGTCGATTGATGCCCATGCCTGCGTTGGTGTAATACGCCCGAATACGATCAGCAACATGGCACCCACGAGCGCAGCACCGGTGCGATCAACCTGGAAGCCGGGTAAGTGACCCACGCCCATGGCGATGTAAACAAGAATAAACAGGGCGAGGGTTATATCCATGAACAAGTCCGGTGGTTTTTGAGTTCAGTGTAGCCAGGAAAATAGTGTTGCCGACGAATATTACCGTTGAAATGGGTGATATGTTACGTATTTCATTGCGTGTTGATGTTCTGGTGGCGTGGCGTTTGCTCCAGTGCGAACATAATGTGCCGATACAATACCCGCATGTGATTTCTACTTCTTGGTAACAGAAAGGGGGCTTGAATGGCTTACGACAGCAATAATATTTTTGCCAAAATTTTGCGTGGCGAGGCGCCCTGCGTGAGGGTGTACGAAGATGCACAGACGCTGGTATTTATGGATTTGATGCCCCAGGCAGATGGCCATTTGCTGGTAATTCCGAAAGAGCCGGCGGAAACGCTGTTGGATGTATCTGAGGAGGGAGCCGAAGCATGCATCCGCGTGACACGGCGCATGGCGATTGCCGTGAAAAAGGCGTTGGATGTGGATGGGATTCACATTGCACAGTTGAATGGGGCTGCTGCAGGGCAAACGGTTCCGCATTGTCATTTTCATGTCATACCGCATGAGAAAGGCGTCGCACTGCGCATGCATGCGGCTGAACCAGCGGCGCGCGAGGCATTGGAGGCGATGGCCGAACGTATACGGGCGCAACTGTAGGTCTCTGCGCCTTCGCAGGCGCATTGGCTACCGAAACAGCACGGTTTCGTCCTGATTCAGATGAATGGTTGTCTTGCTGGGCGGTGTGTGTGCAATTACTCGTCCGGCACGAATCGAATAGTGCGTACGAACCTGGCGGCGCAAGGCATCGAAACCACTGGTTGCCGGCAAAATAACCAGGTTGGCGGCCTTGCCTTCCTGGACGCCATAGCTGGCAAGACCTAGTGTTGTGGCGCTGCGGGTGGTGATCAGGTCCAGGCCGTTGTCCAGCTCCTGGTAGCCCATCATTTGGGTCACATGCATGCCCATATGCAGTACTTGCAACATATTGGCGGTGCCCAGCGGATACCAGGGGTCGAACACATCGTCGTGACCGAAGCAGACATTCAGGCCTTCGGCCAGCAGTTCTTTGACCCGGGTAATGCCGCGGCGTTTGGGGTAGGTGTCGAAGCGACCTTGCAGGTGGATGTTCACCAGTGGGTTGGCTACGAAATTAATGTCCGACATTTTCAGCAAGCGCATCAGGCGCGAGGTATAGGCACCGTTATAGCTATGCATTGCGGTGGTGTGGCTGGCAGTAACTCTGGCACCCAGGCCTTCACGGTAAGCCAGCATGGCTAGGGTTTCCAGAAAACGGGATTGTTCGTCGTCGATTTCGTCGCAATGCACGTCGATGGGCAGGTCGTACTTCATGGCCAATGCAACCGTTTTATGAAGCGACTCGACACCCAGTTCGCGTGTGAATTCAAAATGAGGAATTGCGCCTACGACGTCGGCCCCCATGCGCAGAGCCTCTTCTAAAATGGCCTCGCCATTCGGGTAAGACAAAATCCCTTCTTGCGGGAAAGCAACGATTTGCAGGTCGATCCAGGGCGCCACTTCATTGCGGACTTCCAGCATCGCCTTCAAGGCCATCAGCGACGGGTCGGACACATCGATATGAGTTCGTACGTGCTGTACACCGTTGGCGATATGCCATTTCAGGGTGGTCCAGGCGCGGGTTTTAACGTCTTCCATGTTCAGCATGGACTTGCGTTCGGCCCAGCGTTCAATGCCCTCGAATAACGTGCCCGATTGATTCCAGTTGGGCTGCCCGGCTGTTTGCGTCGTGTCCAGATGAATATGGGGTTCCACAAATGGGGCGATGACCAGGCCTTCCTCTGCGTCAATGCTGTCGGGCTGCCCGGCCTTTGGCAGGTTTTCTCCAGCAGGTGCAATGCGTTCAATTTTTGCGTCGGAAAGCGCAAGTTGCCACAAGCCGTCTTTTCCGGGTAAACGTGCGTTGGTAATCTGCATGTTGCTCCTTCTTTCCAAGCGTGTTTTTTTGCGTAGTTACATTGGCCGTTTGCTGGGGCTCACGCGAACAAAATAACAATGTTCAGCGCCAGGGCCAGTGTCCACACCAGGCTACGAAGTGTTCCGTAGCCACCGATATAGCAGGCCAGATAGGCCAGGCGCGCGATAATCCACGCGCCCATCAGGCCGGCCAGCCAGCCTGGCTCAACGTTCTGGTGCAGTGAATACAGGGAGGCGGCGAAGAAAAACGGCAGTGCCTCGAAGGTGTTGCTTTGCGCCGCATTTGCGCGTGCACGCCAGCCTTGCAAGTTGGCCAGCCAGGTGCGTGGCTGTTCATTATCAAAGCCCTTTGCGCCTGCCTTTGCGCACCCGGCCGCAATAACAGGCAGTAAAGCGGCAATTAGAAACAACCAGGTAATAGTGTGCATAGTGACTCCTTGAAACTAAAAATTAAGTAGGCTCAATACGGGGTTTGGTGTCGCGTGGCAGCCCCAGGTCGCGCAGGCGTTCGCCCTGCATAACTTTGGTTTCGATGTCCTCCAGGCGAACGCGGCGGGTTTCCGGCAAATAGATAATGCTGATGATGAGTGATAGAAGGCATACCACCATGAAAATGCCGATGGTGGTACTGAGACCGATCGCCTTGATGACAGACAGGAAAGTAAATGCAATAGTGGCGTTGAACAGCCAACTGATCGATGAGGCAACCGCAATGCCGTTTTCACGGATGGCACTGGGGAAGAGTTCGGACATCATGACATACGGTAAGGGCCCCAGGCTGACGGCAAAGGCAATGATAAACAGACATAGACCTATTAAGCCGGCATAGGGCAGGGTGTACAACGATGCCAGAACAACCAGCCCAAGGCCCAATGTCATCAGGGCCGAACCAAAAATCAATAGAGGCCTTCTTCCGGCGTTGTCGACCAGTTTCAATGCAACAATCGTGGCCAGAAAATTAGCCAGTCCCAAACCGAACGTGGCAGCCAGCGAGGCAGAGCCGGGCGCAAACCCCAGTGTCTGGAAAAGGTGGGGCGCATAGTAAAGAATGGCATCAATACCGCTGAAGTTTTGCAGGATAAAAAGCGTACTGCAAAGTACCAGCACCGCAACGACACTGGTGCGGGTCTTTTTCGGGTTGGCGGCAGGGCGCGCCGCAGGCGCTGTATTGCCGGGTGTGTCAAGGCGCGGTTCCTGGCGGAGTATGTCCTGCCATTCTTGTTGCAAAGATAGAGCCTTGACAGCTTCATTGGCTTTGTCCATGCGTGACTTTGCGCTTAACCAGCGGGGGCTTTCGGGCAGGCTGAACAAAACCAGAAAGCCCAGCACGCCGGGGATAATGCCAACGCCCATAATGTGGAACCATGGCCAGGACGACACGAACAGCAAGGCAACGGTGTAAGACAATAAAATGCCTGCCGTAATAGCCAATTGAAAAAGCGCGACAACGGCACCGCGTCTGTGAGCCGGTGTTGTTTCAGCCGCGTACATGGGCACGACCATGGACGACAGCCCGATCGACAGGCCCAAGGCAAGGCGTGCGCCTACCAGGATGCGGTAAGTGGGCTCGAAAAGAATAACCGCATACCCCAACAAGGTCAGACCCAGCGCCAGGCACATGACAGGGCGTCTGCCCCAGCGCGAAGACAAAGGTGCGGCAAGCATGGCGCCAGCAAAGCAGGCGATGACCAGCGTTGACACCAGGGTTTCCTGGGCACTGGTTGCCAGTTGAAAAATGACGGCCAGGCGTTCCAGCACTCCGGCAATGGAGGTGATGCCAAAACCGAACAAAATGCCGAAACAGCACACCAGGGCGGCAACGCGGTAGCTGGGATCCAAACCTTTCAAAGTACAGTCCTTTCTATTGGTTATTCCGCATAGACTTCAACGGTTCCTGACTTTACACTGTGCGACGCTGTCCGACCACCCCTGTCATTCTGGAGCATTCCCTTATGTCGAAGTCTGTTTCGCACGCTACCGAGCAACTGGCCATTGATGGTGGACAACCTGTCCGAACTGAACCGTTGCCCTGGGAGTTTCCGGGTGCCGGGTGGATGGGTGAAGAGGAACATGAACTGGTGATGCGGGTCGTACAGGCGCACAGCCCGTTTCGTTTCTATGGGCCGCATGCTCAGCATATGGTTGATGTGTTCGAGAAAGAGTGGTGCGAGAAGTATGGGCACAAACATGCCTTGGGTGTGTCGTCTGGTACAGCCGGGTTAAGCATTGCAATGTGGGCACTGGGGCTTGGGCCTGGCGATGAGGTGCTGGTGCCGGGATATTTATGGGTCAGTTGTGTTTCGGCCGTCGTGCGCTCGGGGGCGATTCCCCGTCTGGTTGATATCGACCAGACATTTTGTCTCGACCCGCACGACTTGCGAATGAAAATCGGGCCGCAAACGCGGGCCGTATTGTGTATACACATGAGCGGCGCGCCAGGACGAATTGATGAAATTGCGGCTATTTGCCAGGAGAATCACCTTGCGCTCATCGAGGATTGTGCACAGGCGGCGGGTGCCAGCTTCAAAGGCAAGGCCGTGGGTACGTTCGGGGATATTGGCGTGTTCAGTTTTCAGTTGAACAAGAATATGACGTCGGGCGAAGGCGGCATGGTTGTGACACAGCGCGATGATTTGTTCAAGCGAATTGTCGCGTTGCACGACCTGGGGTATCCGCGTACGCCGGCCGGGCGGCTCGATACGTCCGACCCGAATACGCAGCTTTGGGGCGTTGGCGCGCGTATGCCGGAACTTACCGGCGCTATGGCATTGGCGCAAATGCGCAAACTTGAAAAAATTACGGGCGCCATGCGCCAGACGAAATGGCGCATTCGGGAGGCACTGGAAGGCACCCCGGGGCTTGAGTTTCGCGATGTGCCCGACCCTGGCGGAGACTCCGGTCCATTCATGCTCATGATGTTACCCACGCAAGATCACGCGCAGCGCTTTGTCGATGCACTCAAAGCCGAAGGTATTCGTGGGCCGGAAGGCAGTCTGGCCTGCCTGACCATGCAAGACTGGGGCCTGCATTGGTATTCCAATATTCCCAGTTTGGTAAACAAGCGTTCGAACAGTGCCGACGGTTTTCCGTGGTCGCATCCCTTGAATGCATTTGCAGAAGAATACAGCTATATGCACGGCGCGTTGCCGGAATGCGATGCGCTGCACGCGCGCGGGGCATTGCTTACCATCGCTTCGGTTTTGCAGGATAAAGATATCGACGACATCATCTCGGCTGTCAGGAAAGTGTCCCGCGCGGTCTTAAGTTAAGTCGCGAAGTCGAGCGCCTGTAGAAAAGCAAGTCAATAAACCCAGGGGAGTTCAGGTGATTTATTTTGTCGCGTTGGTAGCCGGCCTTGCCGGTATTTTGTTTGGTTTCGACGAAGGAGTGATTGCGGGCGCGCTGTCATCCCTACGCGCCGAGTTTCAAATAACGGCGTTGGAAGAGGGCATCATGACCGCCGCCGTGCCGTTTGGGGCGCTGTTTGGTGCGCTGCTGGCAGGTTCGCTGGCCGAGCGTTTTGGCCGCCGACAAACCTTGCTGTTTGCGTCGGTTTTGTTCGTTATCGGTGCTTTTTGTGCCGGTCTGGCGCCAGGGGCGTGGGTTCTAACCGGTTGTCGCCTGATATTGGGGCTGGCGGTCGGCGTCGCGGCGATGGTGGCACCTTTATATATTTCTGAAAGTGCCCCCACGCGGCAACGCGGTATGCTGGTTTCGGTGTATCAACTTGCCATTACCATCGGTATTCTTGCTGCTTACCTGGTGAATTTCGCTTTCGACGACAAATGGCGCACCATGTTCATGCTGGGCGCTCTGCCCGGCATTGCCCTGTTTTTTGGCATGCTGGTTTTGAAAGACACGCCGCGTTGGTACGTTTTGAAGGGGCGTACTGAAGAGGCCCGCCGTGCATTAAAAAGCGTTCGCGGTGAGTCGGTAAATTCTCGTGAAATTGATTCGGAGCTCGAGCAGATCACGACGGCAGTCGATATGGGCAGTTCCGGTCGTTGGGCTGATTTGCTGGCGCCTGTTGTCCGGCCGGCTTTCGTGGTTGGGATCGGACTTTTTTTCTTGCAGCAGCTAAGTGGCATCAACGCCGTTATTTACTACGCGCCCACCGTCTTTCAAGAGGCCGGTTTTGATTCCGGTTCCACGCAATTGCTGGCAACCATAGGCGTCGGCGTGGTGAATGTGCTCATGACATTGGTTGGTATGTATCTGATCGATCGTATTGGCCGCCGTCGGCTTCTGTTTCTGGGGTTTGTAGGTACGGCGCTTGGTTTGGGCATGATCGCCGTTGGAGCGGCCACCGGAATGCAGTCGCTTGATATTCTTGCCGTTATCGGTATGGCCCTCTATATTGCCGCTTTTGCCGCCAGTATCGGTCCGTTGCCATGGGTCATGATGGCTGAAATCTTCCCGTCCCATGTGCGTGGCATGGCGATGGGCGTTACCTCGCTAACCAATTGGGGCTTTAATTTCCTGGTGGTGTTTTCGTTTCCGGTGCTTGTTTCGACATTGGGTTTGGGTGGGGTGTTCGGCATTTACGCATTGGTATGTGTTGCCGGCATCGCATTCACTTATCTGCGCATTCCCGAAACCAGTGGTGTTTCGTTGGAAGAGATAGAAAAGCATTTGCGGTCGGGGCGTCCGTTTCATATGTTGGGGCAGTTTGCGCCGCCGTGCTTATATACCGATGCACCCGAAATTACACCGGATCAGGCGCATGACATGCTGGCGCAACTTATTGAATTCAGTCCGTATCGCAATGACTTACGCCCGTTGATTAATCAGATCGGTAAAGTCGGTTATGCCAATGATCAGGTTCGTACAGCATTGCGCATTGTGCATGCCCGGGTGGGGTTGCAACCCGGGCAATCCCTTTCCCGGCGCGACATGGGGCACGAGCGCGAGACTTTCGTCGCATTCTTTGAGCATATCAGGTTTGCTTCGCCTTCCTTTTTGAAGTGGGTTGGAGAAACGCAAGCACACAACAAAGGAGACCCGCGTGGAGCGTGACTATGATTGCGACGTGTGTATTGTGGGAACAGGCGCGGGAGGCGGCATTCTTGCACATCAGCTGGCCAAGGCCGGGGTGAGTGTCTGGTCGCTTGAGCAGGGTCCGTCTCTGCAGGACGACTTCTTTAAGACCGTCATGCCGCCTGGAGCGGGCGCGACTTTTGGTATCGGGCCCAGTACTGTTTGGCCCGGCGACCCGCACGATAGTTTGTTTGTTCATCCGTTGTTCGCTGATGGCCAGCACGGCTCGACAGCGCGTCCCGAAGGGGGCTTTCAGCATTTCCAGGTATTGGCGGCTAATGGGCTGCAGAATCTTTGGAATGGTGTCAGTGTCCGGTTCTCCCGCGACGATTTCAAATACTGGCCAATTGAAGGTCAGTCACTTGATTCTCATTACAGTGCGGTCGAGAAGCTCATTACCGTATGCGGAACGCGCGAAGGGATTGACGCATTACCCGACGGCGAGTTCATCGAACCCAAGCCATTGCGTCCGGCAGATCACATGATCGTCGATGCGGTACAAAAATTAAACGATGGGTATTCCTACGCTATTCCCAACCGTAAAGCCATTAATACACGCCAGGGTATGGCAACCTCGTGTGTCTCTACCGGTATCTGCACTTCGGGTTGCCCGGTCGGGTCCGTTTACAAATTCACGGCACGGCTGTTGCCTGACATTGCCGGGCTGCCAAATTATCGTTTGGTTTCCAATGCAAAAGTACTGCGCGTGTTGCGCAGTAGTGAAAATCGCAATCAGGTTGATGAAGTAGAGTATCTCGACACAGAAACGCTTGAAAAGCACCGCGTACGCGCGCGCGTCGTTGTGCTGGCAACCGGTGCGGTTGAAACGCCACGTATTTTGTTCAACTCTGCAGATGCAACCGAGCCCGAGGGGCTGGGGAACCAGGGCGGCATGCTGGGGCGGGGCTTGCAGGACAATCCTAAAGTAGTGTTGTCCACCTCATTGCGGCGTCTTTGGGGCAAACAGCGTGACTACGACATTGGTTATGGCGATTTGCTTATCTTGATGTCGCGGGGCAGGCTGGCAGGTGGCGCCCAATTCCCCTTTATCGGCCATGCAATTCACGGCATACCCGATGTTCCTCATTATTTGGGGCAAATGAAATGGATGCCGCCGCGCCTGAAAGAGCGTGTCGCCAGGCATTTGTTCTATAGCTATGTAACGCTTGGCCTTTTTTGCGCTGGCGAGCGCAAGCTGGACAACAGGGTTCGGCTTGCGGATACAACCGATCGCTATGGTGTCCGACAGGTGGCCGTTGATTTCACCATGCCGGACGCGGTGCATGAGCAAATGGATGTCATGATGGCCTGGGGGCGGAAAATCCTGAAGTCGGCGTCTTCTACATTGATTTATGAAACGCGTGACAACAGCGGCACCGGTATTCATTATGCCGGTACCACTGCGATGTCGACGGATGCTTCGCAGGGCGTAGTCGACAGTCACTTGCGAGTGCACGGTTTCGACAATCTGTATGTTTGTGACGGCGGAGTGATACCGCATCTGCCGGATAAACACCTTACGTTGACCATTATGGCGTTTTCCCATCGTCTTGCCCAACGCCTGTCGTCGCAGTTCCAGGCGCTTGATGCACAAACAGGGCAGGCTGCCTGAGGGTACACACGCTTTATGAAAAGCTCCCCCGACATGATTTCGGTTTCCCCTCATATTGCTGCTTCACTGGCGCATGCTGAAACAGACCCGTTTGTTGACGAGGATTCAGGGCTGCAACAGGTTCAAGCGCTTCGATTGCAGTTGCTGAAAGCACAATATGCGCATTTGCGGCGCGCGGATCAGGCGCTGTTGATTGTGATTGCGGGTATCGACGGAGTGGGGAAAGGCCGCTGCATCAACTTGCTCAATGAGTGGATGGACGCGCGCTATGTGCATACACTGGCTTTTGGTGAGTCGCAAGCACCCGCGTCACTGATGCCGCCTTTGTGGCGTTATTGGCAATATATGCCGCCCAAGGGTACGACGGGAATTGTGTTCGGTTCCTGGTATCGGCCCTTGCTTGAGTTGTTGAAGAAAAAGCGGCCCGATTGGAAGCAGGTCGAGGCTGTTACGCGTGCCATTCGTGATTTTGAAACAACATTAAGCCGCAATGGGGTGCAGGTTGTGAAACTGTGGTTTCACATGTCCAAGCAAGCTCAGAAGGCCCATACAGACAGCTTGCTTGCCGACCCTGAAACCGCCTGGCAGGTCGAAACACTCGATTTGAAAGTAAGGAAAAAATTCGATCATGCGCGCCGAGCTGGTGCGCTGGCAATGAGTTTGACACACGAGCGACGTATGCCGTGGCAAATCGTACCATCGGCGCACGACGTGTACCGGGTCATCAGTACCGGGCAGGCTGTACTCAAAGGGTTGCGTAAACGGCAGGTCGCAGGTGGTTGGCGTCCTGCTTACGAGTTGGCTATAAGTGAATCTGCGCCGACCTCTGTTGTATCGTCATTGTCATTGGATGAAATTGATTTTTCAGCAAAGCTGAAAAAGGCCGACTATCAGGATCAGTTGCCTGCTCTGCAAGGCCGCCTCGCCCGCGCGCTGCGCGACCCGCGGTTCAGGAACCGATCGCTTGTGCTGGTGTTCGAAGGCCAGGACGCTGCCGGTAAAGGCGGTGCGATTCGCCGTATTACGGCGGCGCTCGATGCACGTCAATACCGCGCTATCCCCATCTCGGCGCCCTCCGAGGAAGAGCGGGCGCGGCCTTATTTGTGGCGTTTCTGGCGACGGTTGCCAAAGCCGGGACGTGTCGCCATTTTTGATCGCTCCTGGTACGGACGGGTCTTGGTCGAGCGGGTCGAGTCGTTGATAACGCAACCTCAGTGGGAACACGGTTACGACGAAATCAATCAGTTTGAAGAACAAATAGTCGATAACGGGGCCATTGTGATTAAATTCTGGCTTGCCATTACCAAAGAAGAACAATTGGAGCGCTTTCATGCGCGCAAGAAATCGCCTTTCAAGTTTTTCAAGATCACGCCCGAAGACTGGCGGAATCGGCGCAAATGGGATGCTTACTGGGTAGCCACGAATGAAATGTTGGCCCGAACGCATACCGCCCGCAGCCCCTGGCATCTTGTTTCTGCTAATGACAAGCACCATGCAAGGATCGAGGTGCTTGAAACGGTTTTGGCGCGCCTGGAAAGCGAATTGGGCCGGGCGGGTTAAGATGTTGTGCTTCGCCCATCGTTGACGTGGCCGGACTTAATGATATTGAGATTGGGGTAAGGGTTTCAGGATGAGTGTTGCTAAATTTGGCCTGCAGGTGTTTTTCGCGCTGCTGTTTTATGTTGGTTTGCAGCCCGCGTGGGCCGACATTCCGTCTCCCAGTGCCGACAAACCCACCCTGGTCACGGTTGACCTTAAGCTTGAAGATATTAACGATATCAAGCTCGGTTCCGGCACTTTCGACTTAACAGCGCAGTTCGGCATGCGCTGGCATGATCCGCGTCTGGCGTTCACGCCTGACGCAGGAAGAGCGGGGCCGCGTATCTGGATGGGGGCGCGGGCGGAGCAGCAATTGCAGCAGATCTGGCATCCGATTATCGACGTCAATGGCGAAAAGGGCTTGTCGGTTGCCCGGATTTACTCCCTCAGTATCTGGCCAGATGGGAGTGTGGAGTTACGTGAAAAATTTTCGGCAATGCCACGTTTCGACGGCGAATTGACGTGGTTTCCGTTTGGCCATTTGACATTAAGTTTAACGTTGACCAGTGCAGCCATGGATCGGCAGCAAATTGAATTTGAGTTGGGGGAACTGACGCCCAAAGATGACCTTGCCGCCGTGGATCGGGTCATTCATGGCAACTGGGTGCCCGAGGAAGTGCGTTGGAGTGTCAGTGAGCGAAACCGCATGGTGCATTCCAACCATTTATACCCTCAAATTGATCTTGATATCCGGGTGGAACATGATTTCCTTGACGGTGTTCACAAGGTTTTGCTGCCTTTGATTGTTATTGCCTTGGCGTCTTGGGGCTTGTTATGGCTCAACCCTACAGTTCAACCGGCTTTTTCTTCGCCCAGAATTGGAGGCACAACAACGCTGATACTGACGACAATTGCGATGAAATTCGTCTTGGGGCGCGAACTGCCGGTGGTGCATTATCTGACGCTGGCCGATGTGTTGTTTAATGTGACCATCGTTATGTTAACCATCGGTTTGCTGACGTCGTGCCTGGTTGTCGCGGTATTCACCGCGCGTGGTGCCGATGCCGCCCGGCCTTTGAATCGCGTCATAACGCAGTTGTACCCTTTGGCGTATGTCGGGTTGCTAGCTGTATCGATAGCTCTATTTGTTGAATGATGCCCGTTAGTTCTGTAAAGCGTTTTTGGGCAGGGTACTGCCTGGCGATTCTTGGTGCGATATTTTTCTCGGCCAAGGGTGTCGTGGTGAAAATGACCTATCTGTATGAAGGGGTCGATGCGGTCACCATCATCGGGTTTCGAATGCTCTTGTCGGGGCCCGTTTTTCTTGCGGTTGCGGTGTACCAGGCCAATAAGGCGCGTAAAGGATTGATCCCGCGCCTTACCGTGCGTCAGCGCTGGCAAATCGTGCTGTTGGGTTTCATTGGTTATTATTTGGCCAGTTTTCTTGCTTTCCTGGGATTGCAGACCATTTCCGCCGGTTTGGAGCGCGTCGTGCTCTACCTTTCACCGACTTTCGTCCTGCTGATCACTGCCCTGTATTTCAAGCGGCCGATTGCGTTGCGCCAATGGTTGGCATTGGCCTTGTCTTATGCGGGTGTCGTGTTTGTGTTTCTACACGATTTGTCTTTTTCCGGCCCGGCCGTGATTGTGGGCGCCGGGTTTGTGCTGGCGTCGGCACTGTCTTACTCGGTGTACTTGATCGGGTCGGCTGAAATCATCAAAGTCGTTGGGGCAACACGTCTTGTTGCCTACGCGATGTCGGTTTCGGCTGCGTTTACGATCGCACAGTTCTTTTGGGTTCACTCTTGGGAGGGCCTGCAGCAGCCTTGGCCGGTATATCAATTATCGCTGATCCATGCCACGCTCAATACGGTCGCGCCCACATTCATGATCATGTGGGCGGTTGCCAGAATCGGTGCACCGTTAACTTCGCAACTGGGGCTGATTGGACCTGTCTCGGTGCTGTTTCTGGCGGCCTGGTTTTTGGGTGAGCCGGTTACGGCCCTGCAGCTTGTTGGTACTGCTTTTGTGTTAACCGGCGTCATTGTGTTGGGTAGGGGAAAACGTTAACTTGCCATGTGCTCAAGACCACCACGACAGGGGGTTCTGCGTTAAAGCAACGCCGACAATATAGAAGAAAATCAATACAGCCACCACTGCGGCCAGTGCACGGGCCGTAGCGGTTTTGCCTTTCTTTATGGCCACCATGCCAACCGCAATATAGAAAACAACCCCAATAATCTTGGCCAGAATCCAGGTTTGGTGAAAACCGATCATGAAGGCCAGGGCCAGACCACAGACTAGAAGAATCGTATCGACGACATGCGGTGCGATGCGCACAAACGGGGCTTGCAGTCTGGGTGAGCGCATGACCGACCAGTACGCGCGGACAATGAAAAACACCAGGCTGACAACGGCGGCAGTAACGTGCAGGTGTTTCAGGATTGTATAAGAGAGCATGGCAGTATCAGGCTGGGGAATCATTTGAAATGAACCACTGGCCGTTTCCTTTTAAATTGAGTTGTTTGTCGTGGTGTCGGACAAGCGTGCTACGGTGTCCGACGCTGATTAAGACGGTATCCGGTATATGCTTGTGAATCAAGCGATACATGGCATCTTCCAGGCCTTCGTCCATTGCAGAAGTGGCTTCATCAAGGAAAGCAACGTGCGGGCGGGCCAGCATCAGGCGGCCGAACGCGAGCCTTTGTTGCTCACCCAAAGACAAAATCCGGCTCCAGTCGTTCACTTCGTCGAGCCGGTCAATCAAATGGCCCAGTTGAACTTGTTCCAGCACTGCGCGGGCATACGGGTCTTGATGCGTTGCCAGGGGAGCGACGGTGGTGGGGGTGTCGATCTGGTCATCCAGGTTGTGCGGTGCCGAACCGGAGCTGGCCAGAGCCGCTTCTTTTTGTTCCTCGCGGTCGATAAGCTGGCCCTCTTTGGTGCTTACTATTTGCGGATAATACAGCGCCTGGCGAAGTGATCCCAGGGGCAGGTACGGCTTTTGTGCAAGGAATAGCAGGTGGTCCTGAGGCCGCTCGACATCACCTTCACAGAAAGGCCACAGGCCGGCAATTGCGCGCAACAGCGTTGTTTTACCCGAGCCCGATGGTCCGCGAATAAGAAGCGTATTGCCTGGCTCAAGAGAAAAGCTCAACTGGTCGATCAGCAATCGGTTGTTGGGTGTGCGCACGGTAAGGTTGCGGATCGCCAGATGATTGACATGGTCATTCAGCGTGGGGCGCGGCAATTGTTGCGACTCGTCAATCGCCCGGTTGAAACCGGTTAGACGATCCAGGGTTGCGCGGTACGACGCGAACTCATCGTAGGCGTTGCGAAAAAATGAAAGATTGTCTTGCAAACGCCCGAATGCTTGTGCCGTTTGCATCAGGTCGCCCAGCGTAATTTGTTCGGAAAAGAAACGTTTGGCCTGAATAATGAACGGAAACACGACGGCTGCCTGCGTTACCGTGAAGTTAAAGCCCAGAAACTTCAGTGATCGATACACTATCGCCCAGGCATTGCTGATCACTTGTGCAAAGCGGCCGCGCAATAGCGCGCCTTCAACCTTTTCGCCGGCATAAAAGGCAATGCTTTCCGAATATTCGCGCAACCTGACCAGCGCATAACGATAGTCGGCGTTGAAGCGTTCGTTCAGGAAGTTCAGCATAATGAGCGGTCGGCCAATGCGAATGGCCAGCAGGGTGGCCACCAGCACATAAATGAAAACCACAAACACCATGGCGCGAGGTATTTCAAACCCAAACAAGTCCAGCGGCCCCGACAAGCCCCATAGAATAAGCGTAAAAGCAACCGTTGAAACCAATGCGTCAACCACGCCCATGGATAATGTCAGCGACGATTGTACGAATACCGTAATGTCCTGTTGAATGCGCTGGTCGGGGTTGTCCACACCTTTTTCCAGGTGTTGGGTGCGATAGTAAGATTGCCCGTCGAGCCAACGGTTCAACAACCGATTGTTCAGCCAGGTTCGCCAGTGAATTGAAAACGCCTGTTGAACATAATAATCGAGCAGCGACCGTAAAACGTGTACGGTAGCCAAAGCCGAAAACAGCCACATTGCCAGCCAGAACGCTGTCTCGTTCAAATCCTGCAGGGCGCTGTACATGGTGTTGTACCAGTTCGAAAACAGCACTTGCAACCGCACGCCGGCCAGCGTCAGGAACAGAATAAATGCAATGGTTAGAATGGGTTTCCAACTGCGTCGGGGCGAGAAGTAGCCACTCGATAGTTGCCAGAACTGGCGCCCCCATACCGTGCGCCGGGCCAGGAACCAGACTGTCAGGCCGAAGCATACCAACGTAACGGCATATACTTGTGAAAGCCATATGGCGCTGTTGATCAGTTCCTGCGTCCAGTTCATTCAGTTCACTCCGGCCTGCTGAGGTGTTGGCGGTTGATTTTTGTCTTGTAAAAAAAGCGGCCATAAAGCGATAATGGCCATCCAGTTTCAACAATTTTTAAAGGGTAGTCATGCCATACGTCACCATTACCACCACTTCAGGTTTGAACAATGTCCAGAAAAAACAACTGATTGAAAAATCAAGCGACGCCATTGTTCAGGTTTTGGGCTCCGCTTTGCCTTCAGTCCGCGTGATGTTACATGAATTGCCGGAAGGGCACTACATGGATGGCGGGCAGTGGGATGCGCCGGGTATTCTTTTTAATGTCGATATGATTGAAGGACGTACGGAAGAGCAGAAGGCCGAATTGCTGGCCGCATTCGGCAAGCTGGCCAATGAGATTACCGGCTATTCGCAAGACCAGATTCACGGTATTTTGCACGATATTCTGAAAACCAATATTCGTGTCAAGGGCGGTTTAACAGCCAAGCAGGCAGGGCGTTAAGCGCCAGGGTTGCCTGGTAACCGTTCGCGGTATTGAGCGTTGTGAATAAGAAACACCCCGCGCCAGTTTGGCAGCGGGGTGTTTTTTTAATGATTTAATAGCGGCCCAGATTTTCAATCGCGTCTACGACCATATTGGTGCCCACCGCCAGCAATAGAATGTCCGAAGCCACGCGCACGTATCGATAGCCATCCGGAGGGTCGCCCAGGCGGATGCGTAAGTTTTGATCTAGGTCATAGAACGTGATGTCAGGCTCGAGGGGGTAACCCAATCGCCATTGCTTTGCCTGACCTGGCGGCATGCAGCCGTTGTTTTTTTTGGCTAGCCCAGGGGGGCAGTGACCACGACGGAACATGTCATTGTAGTAATCCCCGGCGATCCGGCGGTGGTTGTCGCCGAAAAATGATATTTCGATCGCGGAACCGGAGCCACGATCCTCAGGGCTGCGTTCGTATCCTGGAGCGCGTTGGCTGTTATTACTCTTTTGCATTTTGTCAGGCGGCCCGTTACCGTTGCCCGGTCCTTTAGGGCCGGGCCCTTGAGCGGCAACAGTTGATGAGGCCAAAACCAAAGCAAGCGTCGCAAAATAATAAGCTGGTTTGGCAAGTTGCATAGTGAACTCCTTTCAGGTTTTAAACCGGGCGTCGTAATTAGTATCGCCCCAGGTTTTCAATGGCATCAACCACCAGATTGGTACCCACTGCCAACAGCAAGATGTCAGACGCAACACGCACGTAACGGTGTCCGTCGGGGGGCGGGCCCAAACGAATACGCAAGTGTCGATCCAGATCGTAATACGTAATGTCGGGGCCAAGCGGGTATCCCCTTCGCCATTTTTTTGCTTGCCCAGGTGGCATGCAGCCATTGCGTTTCATTGCCAGCCCGGGCGGGCAATGGCCGTAATAGTGTTCTTGGTAATAATCGCGCGCAAGCCTTCGATGTCGGTCACCGAAGAAAGATACATAAATATCGATTCCTGAGTAGTGGCGGTCATGGTAGTTTCGTCCACGGTCATAATGGCGATCGTGATGCCGCTTGTATCGTTCTGCTTGTCGATGTGCGCGTTTCTGGTGCTTGCCGCCATCCCAATGTTTGGCGGAATGGCCTTTGCCGTGATGCGGCCCTCGATGGTCTGGCCCTTTAGCCAGCGCCATCGAGGAAGCGATTGCCAGCGTTAACGCACTGATTACGGAGGTGGTTTTTGCAAATCGCATTGTTGAACCTCTTGTTATTAAGATGGTTCAAGTGTAGGAATTTTACGTATTACCTTGCGTTCCGATAATTATAAAAATGTTACTGCTGTTACGAGGTAATGCGTGTTGCAGCGCTGCGCGTGCCAAAGGCGAGTAAAAAGGTAAACGCCAAGGTTGGCAGTGCTGAGCCCAGGCCCGGCACCCAATGTCCTACACTGTGGTAGCACACAATACCTAATATCCAGATTGTTGCTGCCGACCAGTCGGCCCGTTTATTGTTGTCTGCAATCGCACCCGTTCCAATACCGTGGCGCCCCAGAATCACGCCGTAAAGGGGTACGAAAATAGAACTTAACATCAGTAGAAACGGTTCAAGCGTGTGAATGGGTAAAACCGTGGCGAACACCATGCTGATAACCGCCAGCGTCATGCCCCAGCGCCGGATACTCCATTTTGGCAACAAACTATGGGTTGATACCGAGCCGGAATACAGGTCACCGTAAGCGTTGTCGAGTTCGTCGATCATGATCAGGCCCAGTGCCACCAGCCCGCCTTGCGCCAGCAATAGCGCATTGACCAGTCCTGCATTGGGTTCTGCCACACTGACGATGACAACCCCAAGGCTGTAACACCAGATATTGGCAATGGCATAGCCCAGCCATGTCCCGCCCAGCGCCCCTTTTGTGCTGCGCCCGTGGCGGGCATAGTCGGCCACCAAAGGCAGCCAGGAAATGGGCATCGCAATAACCAGATCCATGGCTGAAAACAAGCCCATTTGCCCGTTGCCGGGCCGATTCCAAACCGCATCAAGACCCTGATCATTCAGCAAAACAAGGAACTGCCAGCTTAGCCACAACAAAGACAAAATGACCAGCGGCAGGGCAAATCGTGCGATGAGCTTGCGTACCAGCTTGATCATTGAACCTGCCAGCAGCGCCAATAGAATGAGTCCCCAAAAGAGGGTCACCACAATAATTCCCATGGTTCCGCCCAAGTCCAGTCCGAAGGCCTGGTTTGCGATTGCGGTGGTGCCTTCCCGCATGATGACCATTTCGAAAGTCGTCCAGCCCAGCAGCTGCACAATATTCAGAATGACGGGAAGACGGGCGAAATGACTGCCATAGGTTCGGTGTATCAAGCCGGCGCTGGACAACCCGCTACGGCAACCTGTTCGAGCGACCCAGGCCAGCAGGCCGGCGCCAATGATGGAGCCGCAGATAATCGCGATAACTGCGCTGCGGGTGCCCACCGATGGGACAAGATAAGCACCCACCTGCATAACCAGCAACCCCACCCCCAGGCTGAACCACAGCGAGGCGTGCTCATGCCAGCCAAACACGCGGTCTGATTCCGGGATGGGAGTAAGAGCTTGATTCTGGGAAGACGGAGAATTCATAACAGGCAACTTTCCAAAAAGGCAGGGGGCGAGCGCCCCGCCTGGAAAATTGCATGAGTGCGATTCAGGGCGAAGGTCGCTTTCCTGCGCGAGGATGATCTCAACAGGTTCTAAGGGACTCTCTCAGTCGCCTACGGTATATGACCGGACGACACCCCTAGCGATAACGTGGCAAATTGTACCGATTTCAGAGAAAAAAGAAAGGGTTTCTGAAAAAGGATCTAAACGTGCTTGATGATATTGAAACTCAGGCGATTTTGACTATCCCGCGAAACATCGTAGCTAAGTCGCTCATCGATGGCGTTGTCGGCATGGAACGTCAGAATGACGGGTTTGATTTGCTCGATTTCCGGTTCTGTAACGTAAACTGAGTTGCAAATGATAATTTCGTCGCCTTTCTGGCAGGTGCGGGCCGCCGCACCATTGAGGATGCAACACTGCGAACCTCGTTCGCCATAGATCACGTAGGTGCTGATACGGGCACCGGAATTTTTATTCCAGATGTCGACGAACTCCATAGGCAGGATTCCTGCTGCCTCACAGTGATCCGGATCCAGCGTGATGGATCCGTGATAATCGAGATCGGCTCCGGTGACGCGAATGCCGTGTAGCTTACCGGCGACAACTTTTCTCACTTTCATTCTCGGAAAAGACTAATTGGGTAGATATTGTAGTGCTTTTGAGCTTCTTTGCAGTAAGGAGGCGCTCTCATTGCATTTCGACGTTTTGGAAATCCATATCTACTATTTATATATTATTTAAATATAATAAAACACTAATATGATTAACATATATTTCCTTAATGCCGGAAGGTAATTCAATGTTCGCTTTGCAAGAAGCCTGGCGCGCTGGTTTATTAGGGCCTAGATATTGGCTACCGAATATCGTGGCAGGACTGATTGTTGGTGTCGTTGCCCTTCCGTTGGGAATGGCGTTTGCCATTGCCTCGGGAGCAAAGCCAGAACAAGGCTTGTATACCGCAATTGTTGCGGGCTTATGCGTGTCGGTCTTTGGTGGCAGCCGGGTACAGATTGCGGGGCCAACGGGGGCATTCATTGTTATTCTGGCCGATATCGTGGCGCGTTATGGCGTGGGCGGTTTGCAAATCGCCACGTTTATGGCGGGCCTCATCCTTGTTTTGTTTGCGCTTTTTCGTCTGGGAGTGTTGGTCCGTTACATTTCACCTCCCGTGATTATTGGTTTCACCGCAGGTATTGGTGTGATCATATGGGTGGGGCAATGGAAAGAGTTTTTTGGCTTGCCGGTACTACCCGAAGGCCATTTTCATCAGAAATTGTGGGTATTGCTCCAGTCGTTTTCAGACATAAACCCTGCCGTGACTGCGGTCGCGCTGGTGTCATTGGCACTGGTGGTTGTGCCCAAATGGCTGCCGTACCGGCTTGGCCGTATCCCGGGGCCATTGCTGGCTTTGGTTGTCATGACGCTATTACAGGCGGTTTCTGGCTTTGAATGGTTGCCAACGATCGGTTCGGCGTATGGCGATATTCCACGGGCACTTCCAGCTTTTCAAGGCCTGAGCTGGGAGTACGCACGATGGTTTGAGTTGTTGGGTCCGGCTGTGGCAATTGCCATGCTGGGCTCAATTGAGTCCTTGCTTTCAGCGTCGGTGGCTGACCGAATGGCAGGAACGCGTCATAACCCGAATAGTGAATTGTTTGGCCAGGGGTTGGCCAATATCTTTTCGCCACTTTTTGGTGGTTTTGCTGCAACGGGTGCCATCGCGCGCACTGCAACCAATATCCGCAGCGGCGGGTCAACCCCTGTCGCAGGCATCGTCCATGCAGTGACGCTGATTCTGATTGTGCTCGTTCTGGCGCCGTACGCCAGCCATGTTCCTCTTGCGACCCTGGCTGCCATATTGTTCGTCGTGGCGTGGAACATGAGCGAAGTACCGCACGCGCTGGCGCTCTTTCGTCGTGCACCGCGGTTCGATACGTTGACGTTGCTTATAACCTTCACTCTGACCGTGTTCGTGGATTTGATCGTTGCAGTGTGCGCCGGGGTCTTGTTATCGCGGCTACACCTCATCCCTTGGTTGAAAGCAAACAAAAATACAAATACTTAGTTATTCGTTTTTTACCGTATTGGTTGGTTGCGGTGGTTCGGTGGTGTAACTGACGCCGTGATCAGCCAGATAACCGCGAATCAGTTGCCTGACGACTTGCGACGGCGTGATGTCCTGGGCGGCGCAGAGTTGCTCGAATGCTTCTTTTTTTCGAGGGTCAATCAGCACCGTGAGCCGGGCCGTTTTGTTTTCCATGATGGTATGCCTGGTTACTTGAGCATCAGATATTCAGTGGGGTTGTCGGGGCAGGCCCCTATTCCGCACTCCAGGAAGGTGGAAGCAAGGTTGCCGATGATCATGAGCACGAACAGCCACATTATCAGACGCACAACGCCGTTAGGCGGTGTGTTTACAATCGTGCCGTTCAATGTCCGGTCGAGCATAAGCATAATTGCACAATAAGCAATAATGATCACGAATAGGATGAAGGCCCAGGTGTAAAAGTGCATGCCGAGAAAAGGGCTGCCGTAGCCGGTGTCGCCCGGTGCAATGTGCAATAGTGTCTGGCGACCAGAGGCGATTGCCCCGCCAATGGCCGACAAGATGGTAATGCCGTAATGCATGGCCGACGATCCGAAACGGGCATTCAGTAAAAAGCCGATGCCAACCAGCATGAAGGCCACGCGCTGGAGCAGGCAAAGCGGGCAAGGCAGTTCATGATAGGCAAATTGCCAAATAAAGGCAAAGGCCAGTACAGACGTGATTCCAATCAGGCCCAGCGTATTCAGAAAGCGGGGAAAAGTGAATGCGGCACTAACGTGATAATTGCTCATGGCAGCCTTAAAGTGAGATCGGCAGGGAGTCTGTCATGTGGTAATTGCACCACACGGCAAATATAACGAATGTTATAAACCAAGCCCACAGGCAAGCGCGCCGTTTGCCCCTGACGCCCAGCCAAGCAGCGATGGCGCCGGTTAGAAATGGCAAAACCATTATCATTTTGTGTCCCTTATTTTCAATGCCAAGTAATGTAACGGCATTTTGCAGTAGAAATGTATCAGGGTTTGCCGCAAGTTACGATTGCACAGCGGGAAACTCATCGTCGTTCATGAAAGCATAACGAATGGCATCAATCAAGCTGATGATGACCACCAAAGGAGGGAATATCCACAGGATGATCAAATAAATAATTCCCCAGCCGATCTGGCCCAGGTAAAAACGGTGGGCGCCCAGCCAGCCCAGGAAGATGGCCAGAATAATAGCCATTTTTCGCGTGCTGACGCCGCGCGTCAGTTTTTCGCCCTGCTGGCGAATGAGCCAAATGCTGATTGGGATCGTCAAAACCAGCGCAATGATAATTTTGGTGAAGTGGAGTCGAACAAATGTTTCGACTGCGTACCAGACATCGGCGAAGTTGTGGATAACCAGACCGGTCAAGTGGTTGAGCCAGCGCAACATTTGGGTACCGACGGTTTCGCCAAAGGTCAGTGCGACCAGGACGATCAGGAAGACTGCTATAGGGATTAGCGCTTTACGCAGCATAAATATCTCGATGTTTCAAATTTCCAATAGTGTTCATAGTTTAGCGGCTACGCGTTGCGATGGCGTTAATTTCCACAGACTCGTTACTTCCCGGGCTCGTGCTTCGTGCAAAGGGTCATGCGTGTTTTTGGTTTTCGCGTGCCCGGGTCGGGTGTCAAGGCGGTCGATCACCCGCAAACCGTGTTTTTCAGCCAATTGAGGTATGAAGTCTTGCGGGCGAAGTTTAACCAGCTCTGCCAGATTCGACATAACCAGCCACACCTGGCCGTTCGGGTTCAGGTGTTGTACTGCTTGCGACAAAAACTTTTCAAGCATCGCGTTGTCCGGGTCATATACGGCGGTTTCGATTGGCGATGTGGGCCGTGCGGGTATCCAGGGCGGATTGCATACAATTAAATCGGCCAAGGGGTGTTGCGAAGGAAACAGGTCGGTTTGTTCCAGCCTGATTGCAGTTTGCACTCCCAAGCGCATAAAGTTTTCAGTTGCGCAAAGGATGGCATCTTCGTTTGTGTCGGTTGCAATAATTTTGGGGATGCCGCGCAGTGCCAAAATGGCAGCTATAACGCCACTGCCGGTTCCAATATCGAATGCCAGTCGTGTGTCCGGGGGCAACTCAGTTGTCTTGATCAGATTCAGATATTCCCCTCTGATGGGAGAGAAAACACCGTATCGGACGCTGATAGGTTCGGGCAGGGCCGGAATATCAACCCCTTTGTTTTGCCAGGCATAAGCGCTAAGCGCACCTTGAATCATTCGAAGCGGCACAAGGGTTTCTTTTGCCAGTGGTCCGAAGGCGATTTCACATGCATTTTTCAGTTCCGGAGCGCGCTTCAACTCAAGCGCGTAATCGGGTCCAACAGCGACAAGCAGGCGATTCAGAAGGCTGGCCTTCTGGGATTGAAACATGCGGTAGCGGTGGAAAGCCTCGGCGTCAATGGATGCCGGTGGCTGTTTGCGTTTCCTGTCGATGCGGCGCTTGAGCGCCGAGAGCAATTGAACACCATTATGGTAATCGCCCGTCCAGAGCAGATGGTTGCCCTGGGTGATCGATTGATAGGCCTTGTTGGCGGTACTGTCGTCGGAGACGGGGTGCAAGTATTTCGGCTTTATGGTTGGAAGGGGGCTGGGCATGATGCTGATTTACTGGGGAATACAGGCCTGGCGAACAGCGAATTCCCACTGGGCCATTTTTGTAGCGGCTTGGTCGCGTGTAATCGAGGGCGTGAAACAGGTATCAGTCTGCCATAGTTCGGCCAGTTCGTCGGTATGGCTGTATATCCCCGCCTCTAATCCAGCCAGCCATGCTGCTCCCAGGGCCGTCGTTTCGGTTACTGCCGGACGAATAACGGGGATACCCAATAAGTCGGCCTGAAACTGCATTAACAAGTCATTGCCGCTGGCTCCGCCGTCTGCACGCAATTCTGAAAGCGTAGCGCTTGCGTTTGCCTGGGCGTCACGACTCATCGCTTGCAGAAGTGCGGTGCTTTGGAATGCGATACTTTCCAGCGCTGCGCGTGCAATATGTGCCAGCGTGGTGCCGCGTGTCAGTCCCGTGATCATGCCTCGGGCATCGGGCTGCCAATAGGGCGCTCCCAGGCCGGAAAAAGCCGGCACGACAGTGACGCCACCGTTATCCGTAACGGTGGCGGCCAGCTTTTCGATATCCGCGCTGCGCTCGAACGCATGTAAACCGTCGCGCAACCATTGAACGACAGCGCCGCCTACAAAAACACTGCCTTCGGAGGCGTACCCGGCTGAGTCCAGCGTGGATTGTGCGTTGAGTGTGGTGATCAGCCCATTGGCCGACAGCTGAAATTCGCTACCTGCGTTCATCAGGGCAAAGCAGCCGGTGCCATAAGTGTTCTTGGCCATACCCGGTTTAAAGCATGCCTGGCCGAAAAGAGCGCTTTGCTGATCACCCGCCATGCCATTGATCGGGATTGCGCTGCCGAACCATTCAGGATCGGTAAAGCCAAATTTGCTTGCGCAGGGGCGAACTTCGGGGAGATATGAAGACTTGAGTTCGAACAGGTCGAGCAGGGTGTTGTCCCAGCGGTTTTCCCGGATGTTAAACAGCAAAGTGCGTGATGCATTGGTCTGGTCGGTGGCAAAACAGGCGCCTTTGGTCAAATTCCACAGTAACCATGAGTCGACTGTGCCCAACGCCAGGTGACCTTGATTGGCACATGCACGGGCAGCCGGAACATGATCCAGAATCCATTTGGCTTTGCCCGCCGAGAAATAAGCGTCGATACGCAAGCCGCTGCGCGACTGAACCATGGCTTCGTATCCCGATGCCACCAGATCCTCGCACAGCTTCTGTGATCGTCGATCCTGCCAAACCAGGGCCGGACACAATGGCTCGCCGGTTAATTTGTGCCAGGCCACCAGTGTTTCACGCTGATTGGCGATGCCGATGGCCACAATTTCATTGGCCGAAATACCGGCCCGCGCGATGACATTTTGTGCCGTTTCGAGTTGGGAGCGCCAAAGCACAAGCGCGTCATGTTCTACCAAACCAGGAGAGGGAAAGTTGGGCACAACTTCTTTTTGCGCTATTGCAATCAAATGTCCGCGAGTATCGAACAAGGCGCTTCGTGAGCTCGATGTGCCCTGGTCGAGCGCCAATAAATAAGATTTACTCATAATATAAAATTATTATCTTGTAAATGGGCTTTAAGGCCTAGTCCATCGGTGTGACATTGTGTTGTACATTTTGTTCTTCATAAAACAAAACTTAACAATTTGTTTTCCAAAAAACAGCATGCGTTTTTTTAAGTTATTGTTTTTATTGGTAAATGTAATTTAAAATTTTTATTTTCCCGGCGTTATCTTTCCTTTTGTTACTTTTTCGCAATATTATGAGCAATTGGAAAGAACTAGGCTTTTTGGTTTAAGTTCATGTTTTATATGAAAAATAGCCTAATTTTTAAGTGACTTTTCATATGTTACTGGCTGTTTGTCATAATCTTGTCGAGATGTGTCCGTAAAATTCGAGCCAGCCCAATTGTCTCTACATATTTAAAGGAATATTAACGTGTCAGTTCAAACAAGCAACATTACGCAGGATATCCAGGAAGTCAACCTGTCGTATCTCATGCTGGCCCAACGTTTGTTACGCGATAACCTGGCAAGCGGTATGTTTCGGCTGGGCATTGGTAAAGATGCCGCTGACATTCTTTTACAGCTTTCACCAGCTCAATTGGTTCGTCTGGCAAGCTCAAGCTCACTGGTGTGTGGTTTCCGTCTGGACGACGCAGCCTTGCTTACTTCGTTAACGCGAGACGTGCTCGACGGTGTCTTGCAACAGGCGCATTCCACTATTTTGCTTTCGCGTCGTGCGGAAGTCGCAGCTTCCTGACGTAGCTGCTTTACTTGTTTCCGGAATATTGTCATGGCGATAAAAAGCGTTGCTAAAGAAGCTGAAGAAATCATGCTGGCTTCACAAATGGTCTCCCTGGGTGCCCGGCTGCAAGTGCTTCAGGCAGAAACTTCGCTCAGTTACGACAGGCTTGCGAAGCTTTACCGGGAGGTTAAAGGCTGTTCGCCACCGAAAGGGATGCTGCCGTTCTCGGTTGATTGGTTCATGACCTGGCTTCCAAATATTCATTCAAGCCTTTTTTACAATATTTATTCGTACATTCACGCGCATACGCCTTCGAAAAACGCTTACGCACTGATCGAGGCTTACAAGGTGTATCTGGAGCAGGCCGGTGCTGGTCGTGGTGGCGCTGACATCTCCGAGCCCTTGTTGAGTTTCACCCGTGCATGGATGCTGGTGCGTTTTTTTGAAAGTGGCTTGCTGCAATTGTCTCAATGTGAACGCTGCACAGGGAATTTTGTTGCTCATGCTCACGACCCTCAGAAAGGGTTTGTTTGTGCGATTTGCCGGCCCCCGCCGCGGGCGGGGAAAACACGTGTAAATCGCGCGCGTCGGAAGGTCGACGATCCGGTGGTAACGGCTTGAGTTTTCCTGTTTCTCTTTTTAGCCGCTGGATTTAGGTGTAAAAATGCCCGTTGACGGGCATTTTTACTTTTGGTGAATCAGGCGATGATAGTGCGCTCATAGGATTAATCAGAGGTTTGCCCGTGCTGATCTTTTTAGGTTTTATCATCGTTTTCGTGTCGGTTTTCGGCAGCTATGTCGGTCTGGGAGGCTACCTGGGAGCCCTCTATCAGCCGTTCGAGTTTGTCCTGATCGGTGGCGCGGCGCTGGGCGCCTATCTGGCGGCGAACAATATGCGCTCCATCAGGTTGCTGCTCAAGGCCATTCCGGGAATTTTTCGCCGCACGCCCTACGACAAGGCGCTGTACATGCAGTTGATGGCATTGCTTTTCGTATTGTTGAACAAAGCGCGTCGTGACGGCCTGATGACCATTGAGGCCGATATTGAAGAGCCGGATAAAAGCCCGATCTTTGCTGAATACCCGCGAATTTTGAAAGATCGTCATTTGGTTGAGTTCATCACCGACTATATGCGCCTGATGATCAGCGGCAATATGAGTCCCTTCGAAATTGAAACCCTGATGGACCAGGAACTGGATGCGCATCATCAGGAAGTCAGCGTTCCCTCGCGCGCCTTGTCGGTGGTTGCCGATGCGCTCCCAGCATTCGGGATCGTGGCGGCGGTGTTGGGGGTCATCAAAGCACTGGCTTCGGTTGACCAACCCCCGGCAGTATTGGCTGACCTGATATCCAAAGCCATGGTGGGCACGTTTTTGGGTATTTTGCTGGCCTATGGTTTTGTGGCACCGGCTGCTTCGGCCATGGAGCGACGCAATGAGGCATCGTTGAAAGTGCTTGAGTGCATTAAGGTTACGTTGCTGGCGTATATGAATGGTTACCCCCCGCAATTGGCCGTTGAGTTTGGTCGAAAGGTCCTGTTTTCCGACGAGCGTCCCTCCTTCCAGGAATTGGAAGAGCATGTGCGACAGGCACGCTCGGCTGGTCGTAAATAAAGCAGGGGGAACTTCATGAGTGATGCGCCGCGGATCGTTATACGTCGCAAGCGCCGTGAGCATCCCGCCCATCATGGGGGGGCGTGGAAAATAGCGTACGCCGATTATGTCACGGCGATGATGGCTTTTTTCCTGGTTATGTGGCTGGTTGCGCTCATTCCTCGCGAGAGCCTGGGCGAAATGGCCGAGTATTTTCGCATGCCGCTGATGGACGCCATTCGCGGCGGAGAGCAAATCAATGACAGCTCGTCGGTTATTCCCGGGCAGTCGCCCAGTGTCATTCCCAACAAGAACCCACTGCCGGCGCGGCCTGCGAATCAGGAGAGCGATCGGCGCGATACGCAACGGCTTCAGGATTTGAAAGCCCGGCTCGAGGAGCTGATTGATACCGATCCGGTCTTACGACAGTTTCGTCCTCAATTGTTGCTCGACATGACCCCTGAGGGGTTGCGCATTCAGATTGTTGATCAGCAGAATCGCCCTATGTTCCAAGTTGGCAGTGCGGTGGTCCAGCCCTATATGCGTATAATTTTGCGCGAACTTGGTCCGTTGTTTAACCATATTTCCAATTCAGTCACCATTTCCGGGCATACCGATGCACAGCAGTACGCTCGTGGCGAACGCTCGTACAGTAACTGGGAGTTGTCGGCAGATCGGGCCAACGCTGCGCGTCAGGAGTTGGTGGCCGGCGGCATGGAGGAAGGCAAGGTCAAGCGTATCCTTGGTTTGGCTTCAACTGTTAATTTAATTAAAGATGATCCCAATGCCGCCGTTAACCGTCGTATTAGCTTAGTAGTCTTGAATCAGCGAACTGAGCGTCGGATCGACCAGGAAAATGCCACAGGTAGTATCTCGGTTGATGCGCAAGGCAATGTTGCTGGGGCTGTTGAAAGTTCCATGGGGGCGATGGGTGCTGAACAAAGTGCAGAATCCGAATCGCTGGAAAGCAAACAAACGCGGTAATTAAGGATAGTTATGAGCGAGGGTGTCGACCTTAGCCAGTTCTACGACATGTTTTTCGATGAGGCAGATGAGCTCCTCGCCGAAATGGAGCAAACACTGCTTCAATTGGACATAGAACAGCCGGATATAGATCAGTTAAATGCGATTTTTCGGGCTGCACATTCAATTAAAGGTGGGGCGGGTACTTTTGGCTGTTTTGGTGAATTGGCCAATACCACGCATTTGCTCGAGAACCTGCTCGACGCCTTGCGCATGGGTGACATGGCCCTGCGTAAAGACATGATTGACCTTTTCCTGGAAACGAAAGACGTGTTATCTGATCAAGTGTCTGCATATCGCAACGGTGAGCGACCCGATGAACAGGCCTATGAGCGCATTTGTCAGCAATTGCAGCAATTGGCAATTGAAGAAAAAGGGGGGCAGGCAATCGATTTGCCTGATCCCAGTGCAGGCCAACCGTTGTCGCAGGGCGCCAGCGATGCCGGCGCGGTGCAAGTGCATGCCGAGCCCAATGCTACATCGCCGCAGGCGTTTTCGGTGCCATCCCCAACAGGTAGCTCAACAAACAACGCGGAACAGTCGGGCCCCCTGCATATTACATTGTCGCGTTTAAACGACAAAGATGCGGCTTCGTTGGAAGCCGAAATGGCGCTGATGGGGGCTATCTTGCATCGTGAGCGCCAGGGCGACAGCCTGCAATTATGGCTTGAAACCACAGAGGCGGCTGCTGATATCGAGGCAGTGTGTTGTTTTGTCATTGATGCCAGTCAGGTGAACGTTGATCACGAATCGATGCCTTCCGGTTCCATAAGCGCTACGCAGGAAGCGGCCTCTGAAGTCGATATTCAGCCTGTCGCGTCCGAACGCAGTATGCCGGCCAGCGCCAAAGAGGCACCGCTAGCCGACTCTCCCAGCGCTCAGCGCGACGCGGCGCGTGCTGCCTCCAAAGAGTCAACATTAAGGGTCGGGGTCGAAAAAGTCGATCAAATCATCAATCTGGTTGGCGAACTGGTCATTACCCAGGCCATGCTGGTTCAAACGGCGTCGACGCTCGATCCCGTCATACACGATCGACTGTTGAACGGCATCGAGCACCTGGAGCGTAATGCCAGAGACTTGCAGGAAGCGGTAATGTCAATTCGCATGATGCCCATGGATTACGTGTTCAGCCGATTTCCTCGTGTTGTCCGGGAATCGGCAGCCAAGTTAGGCAAGCAAATTCGTCTCACAACCAAAGGCCAGGCCACTGAACTCGATAAAAGCCTTATTGAACGCATTATCGACCCCTTGACGCACTTGGTACGCAACAGTATCGACCACGGCATCGAGGCGCCTGAAGTGCGGGTTGAGAACGGTAAGTCTGCAGAAGGCAATTTAACTTTGTCGGCCCAGCATCTGGGCGGGCAGATCGTCATCGAGGTGGCCGACGACGGCGGCGGCTTGAGCCGCGAGCGAATTTTGAAGAAGGCGGCTGAACGTCGCTTGCCGGTTAGCGAGAACACGCCCGACGAAGAGGTATGGCAACTGATTTTCGCCCCGGGTTTTTCCACTGCAGAAAAAGTCACAGAGATATCCGGCCGGGGCGTGGGCATGGATGTGGTGCGTCGTAATATTCAGGATATGGGCGGACATATCCAGCTTAGCTCAAGGCCGGGTAAAGGTACGACAACGCGAATCTTCCTGCCCCTGACGCTCGCGATCCTTGATGGCATGTCGGTTCAGGTCGGGCAGGAAATTTTTGTTTTGCCGCTCAGTCATGTTACCGAATCGCTGCAGCCGAACGCCGAGCAGATACATCAGATTTCACAGACCGAACAAGTATTGCACGTTCGAGGGGAATACCTACCGCTCGTCGCGCTGCACGACATCTTCAATGTCGAGGGAGCTCAAACAGATATCAATCAGTCGATTGCGGTTATTTTGCAGGCTGAGGAAAGCCGGTTCGCCCTGCTGGTCGATCATTTGGTTGGCCAGCAGCAGGTTGTTGTGAAAAACCTGGAGGCCAACTATCGGAAAATTCCCGGTATATCGGCTGCCACTATTCTGGGTGACGGCAGTGTCGCGCTTATTGTTGATGTGTTTGCGTTAATGCGTATGACGCGTAATAAAGGCGTTGCCTCCAGCCCCAATACGACTGTTATCGGAGAACATTATGCTTAATGACGCGCACAACAAAGCCGGCTCCACCGAGGGAGACGGCAAGGAATATCTGATTTTTACGCTAGCCAATCAGGAATATGGCATCGATATCCTCAAAGTCCAGGAGATCCGCGGATACGATGATCAAAGCGTAACCCGTATCGCCAACGTGCCTTCTTTTATCAAAGGCGTTACCAATCTGCGTGGTGTGATCGTGCCTATTGTGGACATGCGCATCAAATTCAATCTGGATAACGTTGAATATAACCAGCAAACTGTTGTGGTTATTCTGAATGTTGCCTCGCGCGTTGTCGGCGTGGTTGTTGATGGTGTTTCCGACGTTTTAATGCTGAACCCATCACAGACCAGCGCTGCACCACAGTTTGGTACTGCCTTTTCCACGGAGTACCTGACAGGCATCGGTACGGTCGGCGAACGCATGATTATTCTGGTTGATATTGAAAAACTCATGACCAGCAATGAAATGGCGCTGGTAGAGCAGGCAGTTACCTGACAAGCGGCATAAATTGACTACAACATCATTGTTTGCTCAACAGGCGCTTAGCGTGCTTGCCGTTGAGCCGGAAGAGTTTGAGCGTGCGGCCCGCATGCTGAAGACGCGCACGGGTATTTTGCTAGGTGAACACAAGCGTGAAATGGCGATCCGTACTTTGGGCATGCGGGCACGTCGGATGGGTGCGGCCAGTGTGGGGGCCTATTTATCGGTTTTGGCCCAAAGCCCGGATTCGACAGAATGGCACGACTTCGTGAATGCATTCACGATTAACCACACGGCTTTCTTTCGCGAGCAGCATCATTTTGAAATATTAAAGAAGTTTATCCGAACACGAAGCAAACCAATCTCGATTTGGTGCGCTGCAGCTTCAACGGGAGAGGAGCCTTATTCGCTTGCCATGACGTTACGTGAAGCGTTGCCGTCCGGGCAGGGACACTGCCGGATTTGGGCAACTGATATCGATACGCAGGCCATCGCGCGTGCAAGAAAAGGAGTGTTTACCCTTGAGCGGGTCAAGGATATTCCAGAGGTTTTGCTGAAAAAATACTTTTTGCGCGGTACGGCAGCGAAAGCCGGATTGGTCAGGGTCAAGCCCATTTTGCGAGATATGATCGATTTTGAATCGTTGAACCTGCTTGATCCCCGTTGGCCCGTTGACGGTAAGTTCGACGCAATATTTTGTCGCAACACCATGATTTACTTTGATCGCGACACGCAAAGCGCGTTACTCGACCGTTTCGCCCCCTTATTGAAGAAAGATGGTTTGTTGTTTGCCGGTCATTCGGAAAACTTCACCTATCTGACCAAGCGCTTCAAGTTGCAGGGCCAAACAGTTTATACAGCGGTGGGATAACGCAACGGTGGAGAAGTTTGAATGAAAAAGGTTGTTGAATGAGCAAGATTCGGGTTTTGTGTGTCGATGATTCTGCCTTGGTGCGCGGTTTGATGAAGGAGATCATCAACGGGCAACCCGATATGGAGGTCGTGGCGGTTGCGCCCGACCCGCTGGTGGCGCGCGACTTGATCAAGCAGCATAATCCCGATGTCCTTACGCTTGATGTCGAAATGCCGCGCATGGATGGGCTGGATTTTCTTGAGCGCTTGATGCGGCTGCGGCCCATGCCGGTGGTGATGGTGTCGTCGCTGACGCAACGCAATTCCGAGGTTACGATTCGCGCCCTTGAGCTGGGGGCAGTCGATTTTGTGACCAAACCCAAATTGGGGCTGCGCGACGGTTTGGTTGAATATAGCGATCTCATTGCCGAAAAGATTCGTGTTGCCGCGAAGTCGCGTCCCAAGCCACGTCCCGCGGCAGATAAGGGAGACGCACCGCGTCGTTTAAGTCCTGTATTTTCGACAACAGAAAAATTGATTGCGATCGGCGCCTCAACCGGCGGAACGGAAGCGATTCGGCAGGTGTTAATGCCGATGCCTGCGAACAGCCCGGCGATTCTTATTACGCAGCATATGCCGGCGGGGTTTACCCGGTCTTTTGTCCAGCGTCTGGATAATATTTGCGCAGTCAGCGTGCATGAAGCGCAAGACGGGGAGCGGATATTGCCGGGGCACGTTTATCTCGCCCCGGGCGGCGTTGCCCATATGAAACTGGCGCGCTCGGGGGCCAATTATGTTGTCCACCTGGAAGAAACTGAACCTGTGAATCGACACCGGCCTTCCGTCGATGTGTTGTTTCAGTCTGTGGCGGAAGTCGCGGGGAAAAATGCCGTGGGTGCGCTTTTAACCGGAATGGGCAAAGATGGGGCTCAGGGAATGCTGGCCATGAGGCAGGCCGGTGCCACCACCTTCGCGCAGGATGAAGCCAGTTGTGTTGTCTTTGGCATGCCTCGCGAAGCGCTGTTAATCGGGGCAACCGATCAGGCGGTGCCCTTGTTGAAAATGAGCGAGACATTGCTGAGCAGCGCGGGCGCCTACGGGCATCGGGTTTGATTTTTTTTATTGCATGTAGCGTATTCAATTTTTTGGGAGTGCAAAGTGGTACAGAAAAACATCAAGATTCTGGTGGTGGATGATTTTCCAACCATGCGCCGAATTATTCGTAATTTATTGAAAGATCTGGGTTTTGAGAATGTCGATGAGGCCGAAGACGGGCAGATGGGGCTCGATAAGGTTCGAGACAATAACTTCGATCTTATAGTGTCCGACTGGAACATGCCGAATATGGACGGTCTATCAATGTTGCAGGCTATTCGCGCCGACGAAAAGCTTGCCCATACGCCTGTGTTGATGGTGACTGCGGAAGCCAAGAAGGAGAATATTGTTGCGGCAGCCAAGGCGGGCGCAAACGGTTATGTGGTTAAACCCTTCACTGCCGCTGTGCTAGAGGAGAAAATCAACAAGATCTTTGACAAGCAGGGTGGGTAGGAGGCCGTATGTCGACAGAGAATAATCAGAGCAAGCCGGGCGCAGACGCGAATACGCCTGAGCTGATTCAGCAGGTGGCAAATGTAACGCGCATGTTGCGTGAAAGCATGCGCGAGCTAGGACTTGATCGCGCAATTACCGAAGCAGCCGACGCCATTCCCGATGCCCGCGATCGACTCGATTATGTGGCCCATAAAACCGAGCAGGCGGCCACGCGTGTTTTGAACGTTGCAGAAGAAATGCAGCCCGCCCAGGAAGAAATGCAAAAGCGTGCTGAAGTACTGGATCAGCGTTGGCAGTCCTGGTTCGACCAGCCGGCCGAGTTGGCGCAAGCCCGTGAACTGGTCGACGACACGCGGACATTGTTGCAAGATATTCCTGAAAAAACGAAAGTAGCGCAGCAGCAGATTCTTGAAATTATTATGGCGCAGGATTTTCAGGATCTTACTGGCCAGGTCATTTCGCGCATGCTGGGTGTGGTCAACGCCATCGAAACTGAACTGATTCAGGTATTGATCAGCCACTTGCCGGAGGAAGAGCGAGAGGCCAAACGCAAGGAAATTGATCAACTGTTGAACGGCCCCCAGATCAAACCTGATGAAAAACCGGAAGTGGTTTCAAATCAGGATCAGGTCGATGATCTGTTGTCGAGTCTTGGATTCTAGCGCTCCCTTCTGGTTCAAGACTGTCATGCCGTCATCCGAGGTCGGTGGAATTAAGCGGTTTTATAGGCGTTACTTTGCCGATAGATAAAACAGGGCCGCCCATACAATGGGCCGTCATTTGTTTTATCTGTTAATTGCCGCAAGTAGTTTTCATCCATGGCTGAGGAAAGCGATCTCGAAAAAACCGAAGCCGCAACGCCCCGGCGCCTGGAAAAGGCGCGAGAAGACGGGCAGGTTGCGCGCTCGCGTGAGCTTAATACCCTGATGCTTTTGGCAGGCGGGGTGGCAGCGCTATGGTTCCTGGGGGCAGAGTTCTATCGTGTTCTACGTGGCGTGATCCGGTCTGGCATGGCTTTCGATGTGCGTGTGGGCACTGATGTGGGTGTCATGACCAGCCAGGCCGTTAATGCAGCCTGGGAAGCGCTGGTGGTGCTGTTTCCCGTTTTTGGTGTGCTGGTTGTTCTGGCGGTTGTTTCCTCTGTTTCCTTGGGGGGCCTGCTGCTGTCCGGCAAGGCGCTGCAACCGAAATTCGAGCGTTTGAATCCCCTGAAAGGGGTAAAGCGCCTGTTTTCAGCACAAACGCTGGTCGAGCTATTCAAGACCATTGCGAAAGCCATCGTAATTGGGGGTATTGCATCGCTGGTGATTTGGTCTTATCAGGATCAAATGATTGCGCTGATGTACGCCCCGACAACGCAAGCGCTTGCAAGTGGCTTGCGTTTGGTTGCCTTGTGTTGTGCCCTGATTGTGGCGGCCTTGCTTCTGATTGTGTTTATCGATGTCCCATGGCAGTTGTTCAGTCACCATAAAAAATTGCGGATGAGCCGGCAAGACGTCAAGCAGGAACATAAAGAAAATGATGGAGACCCCCACGTAAAAGCACGGATTCGGCAACAGCAGCGGGCCATGGCACGCCGTCGCATGATGGCGGAGGTGCCCAAGGCAGATGTCATTGTGACTAATCCGACGCATTATGCCGTTGCTTTGAAATATGAAGCAGGCGGTTCTGGTGCGCCGTGTGTTGTTGCCAAAGGTTCGGGCCTGATTGCCGCTCGGATCCGGGAGTTGGCTCAAGAGCACGGCGTTCCGCAACTGAGCGCGCCGCCGCTTGCTCGCGCTCTGCATGAACATGTTGAACTGGGCCAGGAAATTCCTGCTGATCTGTATAAAGCGGTAGCTGAGGTGCTGGCCTGGGTTTTCCAATTGCGAAGTTGGAACGAAGGGTTGGGCGCAGAGCCGCAGCATCCGTCCGATTTACCTGTTCCTGATGCGCTGGATCCGCTGGCCAATGGCGCCGCCCGAAGCACCTGATAAACATCTATGAATAATCTCATCGCCTTGTTCAAGCTCAACGGTTCACAGCATGCCCGATTCCTGGCCGGGCCCGTGCTGATCCTCATGGTTTTGTCCATGATGGTTTTACCGTTGCCGCCGGTGATTCTCGATCTGCTTTTCACTTTTAATATTTCAATGGCCATCATGGTGTTGTTGGTGGCCATGTTTACCAAGAAACCGCTTGATTTTGCCGCGTTCCCGGCTGTGCTGTTGTTTACAACACTGCTTCGGCTGGCCCTGAATGTGGCGTCCACCCGGGTGGTTTTGTTGAACGGTCATCAGGGCCCAGACTCCGCCGGGCAGGTGATCGAGGCTTTCGGGCATTTTCTGATCGGCGGCAATTTTGCCGTTGGTATCATTGTTTTCATTATCCTGGTCATCATCAATTTCATGGTGATCACAAAAGGCGCCGGCCGCATTGCAGAGGTGGGTGCGCGCTTTACGTTGGATGCAATGCCGGGTAAGCAAATGGCAATCGATGCGGATCTGAACGCGGGTCTGATTGGTGAAGAAGAAGCGCGTACCCGCCGTACCGAAGTGGCTCAGGAGTCGGAGTTTTATGGCTCCATGGATGGTGCGAGCAAATTTGTCCGGGGTGATGCGGTGGCCGGTTTGCTGATCATGGTGATCAATATCGTGGGTGGGCTGATTGTGGGTGTGGGCCAGCACGGCCTGTCATTTGCCGAGGCAGGTGAGGTATACACCATTCTGGCGATTGGTGATGGCCTGGTGGCGCAAATTCCGGCACTGGTGATTTCCACTGCGGCGGGTGTTGTTGTTTCTCGGGTGGCGACTAACGAGGATATCGGCCAACAGATGATTGGCCAGTTGCTGAACAACCCAACGGTGATGTTCATTACAGCCGGCATTCTGGGTGCGATGGGCTTGATTCCCAACATGCCGCACTTTGCTTTCCTGATGTTGTCCGCCGTGTTGGCAGGTAGCGGCTGGATGTTGTACAAGCGTCAACAGAAGGAGAAAGTGGCAGACCTTCCCGATCCGCAGGTGCAGCAGGCGGCCGCCGATGCCGCCGCTGCCGAGGCAAGTTGGGACGACGTGGCATTGGTGGATCCGTTGGGGCTTGAGGTGGGTTACCGGCTGATTTCCCTGGTTGATCACTCGCAGGGGGGGGAGTTGCTGCACCGGATACGCAGTTTGCGCAAAAAGTATGCGCAGGATGTCGGCTTTCTGCCACCCGTGGTGCATATTCGCGATAATCTCGAACTCAAGCCCAATGAGTACCGTATTTTGCTGTCGGGTGTGGAAGTAGGGCGTGGTGTTGCCATGACAGACCAATGGATGGCGATTGATCCGGGCGAAGTCGCCATGAAGCTCGAGGGCACCCCCACGACAGACCCGGCATTTGGCCTGCCTGCAGTCTGGATCGACGTGGCAATGCGTGAGCAGGCGCAAATTGCGGGCTACACGGTTGTTGATGCCAGCACGGTGATTGCCACGCATTTGAATCATTTAATGCACCGTCATGGTTCGCAGTTGCTTGGCAGGCAAGAGGTTCAGCAGTTGCTTGAGCACATCGGTCGTGACGCGCCCAAACTGGTTGAGGATCTTGTTCCCAAGACGATCAGCCTGACCTTGCTGCAGCGAACACTGCGTGGGTTGCTGGACGAAGAAGTGCCGATTCGAGATGCACGTACGATTGTTGAAAGCATTGTCGAAAATGCGCCTCGTTTGGCTGCGGCCAATACAACCGGCACAGGGCCTGACCCTGCGGAGTTGTTGCAACAGGTCCGAATTGCGTTGGGGCGTGCAATTACACAGCAATGGTTTCCAAGTGGTGACGAAATCCGTGTTATTGGTCTGGACCCCAAGCTCGAGCGCGTTTTGACCCAGGCTGTGACAAGCAGCGGCGCTTTGGAGCCGGGGCTGGCAGACACGCTGTTGCAGGAAGCCCAGCGCACTGTCAACCAACAAGAGGCAAACGGTGATCCTGCAGTATTGGTTGTGCCACCGGTACTGCGCTCAGCCTTGTCGCGCTTCTTGCGCCATCATTTCCCTCATATGGGGGTGTTGTCGAACTTTGAAATTCCCGAAGAGCGCATCTTGCGCGTCACTGCTGTGATCGGTGGAGGTAATACATGAACGTCAGCCGATTCTTCGGGATAACCAATCGTGAGGCAATGCGTCAAGTGCGCCTGGCCTTGGGGCCCGACGCCCTGATCATCTCCAATCGGCGAGTCAATGGGGGGGTTGAGATCCTTGCAACGGATGAAACCTCGCTATCGCCTGAGACCGTGCGTCGGATTGCCGACGATGAAGTCGCCAAAAGCAGCGCCGCGGGGCCGGTTACGATGCGCAGCCCAATTGCGCGCCAGTCGCCAGCCAAACCGGACATACAAGCGCCTGCAAGCCCCGCTGCTCTGACTATGCAGACGGCTATGCCGCCAATGGCGCCGGGCAGTGATGTCATGGGTGCCATTGGCGCGCTGCAAGGGGCTCTTGAGTCTCGTATCGACGAACTGATGTGGGGTAATCAACTGCGGCGCGTACCGCAGGCGGTTAGCTTGTTTCAGACGTTGCTGGGGTTCGGTTTCAGCACTGCGCTTGTTCGGGCAATGTTGAAGAGCCTGCCCGAGGGGCTTGGTGCGCGTGCGGCCTTGCAATGGGCGCGCGCTGAACTGGTGAAAAGTCTTCCGGTGCTGGAGGGAGAGGATGCCTTGTGGCGACCGGGCGCAGCCATTGCCCTGGTTGGGCCGACTGGGGTTGGAAAAACAACCACGGTTGCCAAGCTTGCCGCGCGCTGCGTTAAAAAATACGGTGCTGAGAATGTGGTGCTGCTCACCACCGATACCTATCGCATTGGCGCACATGAACAATTGAAGATTTATGGCCAGATGATGCATGTTGCCGTGCATGTGGTTCAGGATGCCGATGAGCTGCGACGCATTACTGCCGCGGCCGGGCCACACCAGATTATTATCATCGACAATGTGGGTATCAGTCAGCGTGACCGCTTTGTATCCGATCAAGCCGCTATGTTGTCGGCGGCGGGGCGCGAGGTCAGCCGGCTTCTGGTTTTGAATGCATCCAGTCACGGTGACACGCTTGACGAAGTCGCGCGCCGCTACACGCACGATGGTGGCAGCCCGTTGCGCGGAAGCATTATTACCAAAATCGATGAGGCCACGCGGCTGGGCGCGGTTCTGGATACCGTCATACGGTACCAATTACCTGTTTGTTATGTTTCTGATGGCCAGAAAGTGCCGCAGAACCTGGCGCATGTGACGGCCAATGATCTTGTCGACAAGGCCCTGGTGAAACATCAGCAAGCATCGGACTTGTATGCGCCATCCGAAGCCGACTTCGCCGCTTTGATATCCATGTCCGAGCAGGCACGTCCACGCGATGGCAGGCAAGAGCAAGTTAAAGAGCGTCGGGCGCTGTTGCCGAATTTACTTGCGGTTGCCCGGTCAAGCAAGGCGCCGCTCGAGGTGGACGAGATTGACCAGGCCGGTCGTTATATCGATGAAAACGTATTGGCCAGTGAAACTTACTCACTTTGGCGCGCCTATTTCAAGGGTGAAGCCGCCGACAGCATGGGGTCGCTGACGCAGCATTTTCTGGGTGTGGCGCGCAATGAGTTTGCCGAGAGTGCGGGCCATTATGTACTTGCCATACATGATCATGTTGGTTTGCGTGACGAGTCTGCCGCAGGTGCGGTGGGGCGGCTACGCGCGACGGTGTTGCTCAGCCAGTCCGGGGTGCCGTGGTGTTCACCTTATCAGCAGTTGACGTTGCCCGACGGCTGGCGCGCATCTGATGGTGAAACTGCTTTAAGGGCGCCTATTGGTTATGAAGCGTTGCAGAAACAAATGCACTGGGTCGCCGCAAACGTGCGTGACTTGCCGGCACTGCATCTTTTTGATGGTGCGACGATCTCGGTCTGGCAATCGGCTAGCGCGCAGGCGTTGCCGTGGCTTTGTGCATGCACGCGTACTACCCGGGTTGTTGAAGACGGCAGTGCCACTACAGTTGGTGCAGTCGTAAAAACCCTTGACTTCCATCCTGTCGGGGCCTTGGGCGCGCGCTATGAACGTGCAATGGTTCAGGGTGTTGAGCGCGGTCAATTGGTTGTTTGGGTCGCGACTCGGGAAGTGAGTCTTTTTTCACGTCAGAATGGATACACGCCTGTTCAACTGGTTGCTGTACGCGTTGTCGATCGTCGGGATGGAACCGTTTTGCGTGAGGCAACCGGGTTGGCCGACATTGCATCGCTGGCCATTCAGGCTGATGGATTGGCCCTGGCGTTGCTTGTTCATGCCGAACACAAGACCGCTTTGAAATTTGCCGCCCGCTGGTGGCCCATGCTGGCTCAACGTCAGTGGGCCGATGCCGTATCCCGGCGAGCCCTGACAGCAATGCAGGTTGGTCTGGCAACCTGGGATGCGTTTCAGTCGCCTGATGGACACACCCTGTTAAGTGCCATTCAGGCGCTAAGCGGGAAAGTGCAACCGAATCAGGCCGAAGCCGTTTCCGCCATGATGAAGTTGTTCACCTTGAAAGAGATGACGGCCTGAAAAGGCTTGAGGTATGAAAGGTTGTTTGGCGTTAACCGGCTTTCAAAGGCTTGAGCCGGGGAACATCAGCCGCAACGGCAGTTGCTTTCTTTTTCCCTGACGCATCGTAAACTGTGTTGGCGCCGCTGAGCGTTTGTAGTGTTGCCATCATCCGTTGCGTATTGGTAAGCAGTGCATTGATAATGGCGCCGTTTTGCTCATTCAGGCGTTGTGCCCGGCCGGATAAAACTCTTAGCTGTTCAATCGATGCAGAAAGCTCGGGCGTTTGGGCGGCGGCACGCAGGCCCTGAAGATTGTTCGGCAAATTCAGTGCTTCAAGCAGGGCGCCGCGCTGTTGTGTGGCCGAGTGTAGTTCTTGCGCCACGCCTTCTTTCAACGAGGTTGTTCGGTTCAGGTCGTCGGGCTGGCCGGTTTCCAGTATTTGTGCTTCTTCCTGCAGGATACTCAGGAACTGTTCCGTCAGTTTCAGTTCTTGTTTCAACTGGGATTGCAGTGGCTGAAACCGGGATTGGGAGTCTGTCATTGGTTAAAAGCCTTATTTAAAAAGCAGTGTGCGTGCCTTTAACGCACTGCTTATTTATTCAAGAGTTCCCTTGCACTTGCCAGCAGGCCGTCGGCAATGCGTTCAGGGTTGATTTTCAACTGGCCCGAAGCCAGCGCGTCTTTGATCTGTTGCACACGGGCCATGTCGATGTCGTTTTCGCCATTCTGTAAATTGGCCAACTGGCGCGCGGCCGGGCTGAGGTCGACAGCCGTCTTGCCACCGCTGTTGTTCTGGGCGGCCTGAGCAGGACCCTGGCGCGAGGGCGTCGCGGGGGTTACAGCTGCATTCTTGATGGATGGTGTGATTTTCACGACAGACTCCGGTAATTCTCGACTCCTGGCACATTGCCAAGCTTAGTATAGGGAATAACGGCCGCACCGTGCAAAACTTTAGGGTTGCCCATGATGTCTTTGATACTGGAAGTTACATGGGAATGAGAACGGTATGGGCATCAAGTATCGTGGCTGTAACAGTTTGTCCGGATGACGTTCTGACCTGAATATGGTCACCGGGTTCGCCATCTTCCATGGCTTTTCCTTCGCTGCGGGCCACGAACCCTACCCCGCGTACTTCCATATGCACCATTTGACCCCGCTCAATTGATAAAGGGCTGCGTATTGCCGAGGCTTTTATGGGTTTGCGCGCATTCAGTCGATAGCGTGTGATGTAACCAACAAGCTGCTCGGGCTCGACCAGGGTGCCTCGCGGTAAACGCAGGAGGTCTCCCTGTCGTTGTTCCAGGTCTTGCATGCTTAGCGTGGTGCCTGCCCGGACCGGTCGAGCAGTAATGTAGTAGCTGCCTTCGATACGAATGCTGGCCTGTGTGTAACTGACCCAGGGTTTCGGATCCAGGCAACGAATGCCCAGTGTAATGGTGGGTCGTAATGTTCCCCCGCGCCCTGGCATGAAAATCTCGAAGTGGTCGCACTTGGGTTGGTTTGAGATGTCTGGCGGTTCAATTCGGGCCTGTAGCGTACCGTTCCAGCTCGCGGCTTTGCTTTCCAGAAAAGCGAGCATCTGCTTCTGGAGATTCAATTGTTCGGGCGACGGGGAAGATGCCTGGGCAATGCCGTGAGTGAATGGCAGCAGCGCCAGCATCATGAACCCGAGCGAAACGATTACTTTGCGCATGACGGTATTGTAATGAGGGCCGTTTACATTCAATTCTGGAATTGGAGCATAAATGCCGCTTTATTTCCGGGTTTGTGTTGCGGGCCTGCCCACTACCATACAACCTGATCCAATATTGTGCACATGACGGCAGGTAATCAAGATGGTAGATCGTATCAGTAACGACTTAAGCTTTTTTCAGGACGCCATTCGTTTGCGCCAGCAGCGCCAGGAAGTGCTGAGCGCCAATATTGCCAATGCCGACACGCCCAATTATAAGGCGCGCGATTTCGATTTCACGAAAGCCTTGAAAGAGGCAATGGGTAGCGGCCCTTCGCGTTTGCCTGATACCTCGTTGGCCCTCACGTCCGAACGACATATTCCTGGCAAGGCACAATCGCCGGCGCGTGCGGAATTGCTATACCGACAGCCGGTTCAGCCAAGCCTGGATGGCAACACTGTTGACATGGATGTCGAGCGTGTTGCGTTTGCCGATAACACGATGCGTTATCAAACTGATCTCACCATTATTTCGCAAAGAATCAAGGGCCTGGTCGCTGCGTTGCAGCAGTAAATGATAGATGACCGCCCCGGTCGTATTAAAGGAGTCAGTCCATGTCGACTTTCAGTATTTTTCAAATTGCCGGTTCTGCCATGACGGCGCAGTCGCAGCGCATGAATGTGGCTGCCAGCAATTTGGCCAACGCCGATAGCGTGGCCGGGCCCAACGGACAGGCCTATAAAGCCCGCGAAGTTGTGTTCGAAATGACGCCGATGCCGGGGCAGGCCTATGCGGGTGCCGTAGGTGGCGTTCAGGTCGCAAATGTAGTTCAAAGCAACGCGCCTGCCCGCATGGAGTACCAACCCGATCATCCTTTGGCCGATGACCAGGGGTATGTCGAGATGCCGAACGTCGATGTCGTGGCGGAAACCGTCAACATGATTTCTGCTTCCCGTTCATATCAGGCCAATGTGGAAGTGGTGAATACGGCTAAAGCGATCATGAGCCGCACGCTTTCCATTGGGCAATAAGCTGCTATTGAAATTTTTCTGAATTTTTGGAGATCCGACCGTGACTACTGTCGATTCGAACACAACAGGCCAGGCTGTATCGGGTAGTTCCCTGGCGGCTTCCACTGCTGAGGCGGCTAAACGTGCAGAGGACATGAAGAACCAGTTCATGACCTTGTTGATTACCCAGATACGTAATCAGGATCCGCTGAATCCAATGGAGAATGCCGAGTTCACAACGCAACTGGCCCAGATGGAAACGGTGAATGGGATTACGCAGCTGAACACAACATTGCAGGCGCTGTCGGGCCAAATGGACATGACGCAATCGATGCAGGCGGCAACGCTCATTGGCAAAGAAGTACTGGTTACCGGCAACAAAATTTCCACTGGCAGTTCCCCGGACGACCCCAATACCAAGGTTGCAACGCCATTTGGTGTCGATCTTATTTCCCCGGCCGAGAAAGTGAAAGTCGCGATTCTCGACGGCAGTGGCAAGGTGGTGCGTAATGTCGAGCTGGGGCCGGTTAACCCCGGGGTGGTGTCGCTGGAGTGGGATGGTTTGAATGACGCCGGCGAGCCGGTACCCGATGGCGCCTATACGCTCGATGTATCGGGCGTTGGGGTGGATGGTTCTGCGATTGGCGTAGAGGCCCTTACTTACGGGCAGGTATCCAGCATTGCCTATGCGTCCAACGGAGTTCGACTGGACTTGGGGTTAATGGGCTCGCGTTCTTTGTTCGACGTGCGCAAGATCATGTAAGGCTTTGTTTTTATTGTTCAAGTTTAGCCGTCCTGGCGTGAGGGTCCTGGCCAGCGGTGTTGAAAGTTACTTTTGAAAGGAAGACATAATGGGTTTCGGTCAGGGTTTAAGCGGTCTGAATGCCGCGGCACAGGAACTGGACGTGATTGGCAACAACATTGCCAACGCGGGCACGGTGGGTTTCAAGTCATCGTCGGTTACCTTTTCCGACGTGTACGCAAATTCCCAGGTTGGCCTGGGTGTGAAAGTGGCTGCGGTGAATCAGCGTTTCACTGTTGGAAGCATCAGCAATACGGGTAATTCGCTTGATATGGCGATTGACGGGGAAAAAGGGTTGTTCCGCACGGAGGATACGAACGGCAACGTGCTCTATACCCGAAATGGCCAGTTTTTTGCCGACAAAAATAATTTTATCGTCAATGCGCAGGGCCAGCGGCTCACCGGCTATGGTCTGGTTGGCGACGATGTACAGGCGCTGACGGTGCCGGTTGGAAATATCGCGCCCCAGCCAACGGCCGATATTACGACCAGCGCCACGATGGATGCGAATGCGCCGCCTGTTTATGAGGCAGATTCCCCCGAGGTGCTTGGTAGTGTTTGGATAGATACCGGGGCCGGAGGGACGTACGAAGAATATGAGTATCGCGTTGGGTCCACAGGGCAGATGACCTGGTTCAGCCCACCGGGCAGCGGCACGCAAGTCAGTATTCCAGATGGTACTTATTCGGCGGCTGACGATAATGCAGGTACTGATGCAACGCCAATTACCCTGGACACGACAACAGGACAAACCGTCGTCCCGTCGAATGTATTGGGTGAAAATGCAGATGTGGGGGTTGCTTATGAGGCGCCTATTATCGGTCATCCATTCAGCCTGACTGATCCCGAAAGTTATACGCATACGCTGCCGTTAACCGTTTACGACTCGGTCGGTAATTCACACCAAATGATCCAATATTTTGTGAAACGCCCGGGCGGTGGTGGCGACTCACCGTGGGATGTTTATTATGCGCTCGACGGTAATGTTGTGAATGAGGCGACGCCGCACGAAATTACCTATGACACGGCCGGTCGTTTGAGTACGGGTACGCTTGCCAATTTAACCATACCCAATCCCGGCGGCGCCAATACGCCTACCGATCCACTGGAACTGACTTTCGATTACACCGGTTCGACGCAGTATGGCGGGGATTTCGTTTATAACTTTACGCAAGATGGTTTCCCCACCGGTGAGTACGCCGGGTTATCCGTCGATACCGACGGCTCCGTTATCGCCAGCTATACCAATGGCGAGCTGCGTACGATTGGTTACGTCGCCCTGGCTAATTTCAACAACATGAACGGTCTTAAACCCATGGGGGATAACTCATGGGTGGAGACCGGTGCGTCGGGCCAACCGATTGTAGGCCGCCCCGGCACGAACGGCCTGGCCACCATCAAAGGGCAGGCGGTGGAAGAGTCGAACGTCGATATGAGCCAGGAACTGGTCAATATGATTATTGCCCAACGCTTCTACCAGGCGAATGCCCAAACCATCAAAACGCAGGATCAGATCGTTCAGAATCTGATCTCCATGCGTTAATAACAGGATCGCGTCATGGATCGAGTTGCCTACATTGCGGCGGGTGGCGCCGCGCAGGTACTGGAGCAGCAATCGGTGCTCAGCAACAATATGGCCAACGTCAATACGTCCGGGTTCCGGGCGCAGTTGGCCAATTTCCGGGCTGTCCCTTTTGAGGCCCAACAGGGTGAGTTGCCGACCCGGGTTGGAACGGTTGCTTCCACGCCGGGTAGTCGGCTTACGCAAGGCACCATGACAGAAACCGGTCACGCGCTTGACCTGGCCATTACCGGTGAAGGATGGTTCGCTGTTCAAACCCCCGATGGCCAGGAGGCGTACACGCGGGCAGGCGATTTTGCCGTCAATGCGCAGGGTTTGCTGGTGGGGCAAACTGGTATGCCGGTGCTGAACAATGATGGGCAGCCGATTCAGGTTCCGGATCGCGGCAGTGTCACGTTTTCCAGCGACGGCTTTATTACGGCTTTGGGCGCAGGCGACAACCCGGCCGATATACAGGTGATTGGCCAGTTGAAAATGGTTAATCCGCCGGTTGAAAACCTGGAGCGCGGTGACGACGGCCTTTTTCGATTCAATCCCGGCGAAGGCGTGGTGGCGGCACCGGCCGACCCCAACGTGCGCATGATCTCCGGCTTTATTGAAAAAAGTAATGTGAGTGCGGCTGAAACCATGGTCGGCATGATTGAAAACGGTCGTATGTTCGAGATGCAAATGAAAGCGATACAAGACGCCGATCGCAATGCCGAGCGCGCCAATTCAATCTTGTCGTCGAACGGCTAAGTCAACGACCAACCTAATAGTGAACGCAGCCGGGCTGCATGACAAAGGAATAGAAAATGATTCGATCACTCTGGATTGCCAAAACAGGTTTGGAATCGCAGCAAACCAATATGGATGTCATTTCCAACAACCTGGCCAACGTCAACACATCGGGTTTCAAGCGCAGTCGCGCCGTGTTTGAAGATCTGATGTATCAAACAATTCGACAGCCTGGCGCACAGGTGGGGGCTGCCAACCAGTTGCCCTCCGGTCTGCAAATTGGTACGGGTGTGCGTACCGTGGCCACCGAACGCATTCATACACAAGGTAATTTGCGCGAAACAGGCAACCCGCTGGACATTGCGATCCAGGGGCGAGGTTTCGTCCAGGTCGAAATGCCCGACGGTACCTTCGCCTATACGCGCGACGGCAGTCTTCAGGTCGATCAGAACGGGCAACTGGTTACCGCCGGCGGCTATCCGGTTCAGCCTCCGATCAATATTCCGGACAACGCCCTGAACGTCACCATTGAGCGTGACGGTACGGTGTCGGTAACCCAGCCGGGGGCGGTCGGCATCAATGTGGAAGTGGGTCAATTGCAATTGAGCACATTTATCAACCCGACCGGATTGCAGAGTATGGGTGAGAATCTGTACGCCGAGACAGACGCGTCCGGGCCGGCCAATTTTGCGCAGCCGGGTCTGGATGGTGCCGGACTTGTTCTGCAGAACTATGTTGAAACGTCGAATGTGAATGTGGCTGAGGAATTGGTCAACATGATTACCACCCAGCGCAGTTATGAAATGAACAGTAAGGCAATTCAGACATCCGATCAAATGTTGTCACGTTTGACGCAGCTGTAATTTTTTGAACGGATTGTGTTGGGAATGAAAAAGCAAGTGCGTTTCTGGATGGTCGGCTTGGCTGCTATGGCATTGCACGGGTGTGCGATGATTCCGCCCGAGCCGATTGTGACAGGCCCGTTAACGGCACCGCCGCCTCCGATGACAACGGCTGCGCCTGAGGCCAACGGGGCGATCTACCAGCCGACGGCCTATGGGAATTATCCTTTGTTCGAGGATCGTCGCCCGCGTAATGTGGGTGATATTGTCACCATCGTCATCCAGGAAAACACCAATGCTGCCAAGCGTGTTTCAACGGAAAGCAGTCGTTCGGGTAGCGCCGGCCTGGGCATGAATACCGTACCCGACTTTTTCCCGCCAGGCCTGGGGCCGCAGCAGAATTTTGACATGAATGGTAATAACGTTGCCGACGGGAGTGGGGCCAGCGAGGCCAACAACACTTTCACCGGCACGTTGACGACAACGGTGGTAGGCGTGTTGCCCAATGGCAATTTGCAGGTGGCCGGCGATAAGCAGATCGCCATTAATCGGGGTTCGGAGCATATTCGCTTTTCTGGCGTGGTCGATCCCCGTTCTATTACCGGCGACGGTACGGTTCCATCGACGCGCGTTGCTGATGCACGCATCGAGTTTCGCAGCAAAGGTCGCATGGATGAAGTCCAAACCATGGGCTGGCTGCAACGGTTTTTCCTGAATATTTCGCCGTTCTGACAAGGATGACAAAAGTGTTGAATAAACATCGCCGCGCAAAGTCGGGTATTAGCTTGAAGGGCGGATTGGCCTGGCTGCTGCTCGTGCTTTTGTTTTTTGGCGTGGCGCCCTCCGCCTATGCTGAGCGTATCAAGGATCTGGCGTCTATCCAGGGCGTGCGTGAAAACCAATTGATTGGGTATGGTTTGGTGGTCGGGCTCGATGGCAGTGGCGATCAGGTGCGTCAATCTCCTTTCACGCAGCAGAGTCTTACCAATATGTTGTCGCAGTTGGGGGTTACGTTGCCGCAGGGCACCAACATGCAATTGCGTAATGTGGCGGCGGTCATGGTCACGGGGCGTCTGCCCGCGTTTACCCGTCCCGGGCAAACGATCGACGTCGTGGTGTCGTCGATGGGGAACGCCAAAAGCCTGCGTGGCGGCACTTTGCTGATGACGCCTTTGAAAGGGTCCAATGGTCAGGTTTATGCGCTTGCCCAAGGCAATCTTCTGGTAGGTGGGGCGGGCGCTCAGGCAGGGGGTTCCAGCGTACAGATCAATCAACTCAATGGCGGAACGATTCCCGACGGGGCGATTGTAGAGCGGTCTGTTCCTACTACCTATATTCGCGACGGTTTCATTAACCTGGAAATGAATACAACCGACTTTGGTATTGCGCAGAATGTTTCCGCAGCGTTGAACAAAAAATTTGGCCCAGGCACGGCCTCGGTGCTTGATGGGCGCTTGGTCCAGTTGCGCGGTCCGCTAGATCCGTCACGACAGGCCGCATTTTTGTCGGATGTTGAGAACGTGCAGGTGAGCCTGCCGCCGGTTCGTGCCAAAGTCATTATCAACGCGCGTACCGGCTCGGTCGTGATGAATCGCACCGTTACCATCGACGAAGCGGCTGTCGCGTATGGCAATTTGTCGGTCTCGATTAATCGTCAGGAGCAAGTCAATCAACCGGATACGCCCTTTGCCGGCGGTGAGACCGTGGTTACCGAGAATACCGAAATCGCATTGAGAACGGACACCGGCACAATCAAGCGCGTACAAACCAGCGCCAATCTGGCGGATGTCGTACAGGCGCTGAATGCGTTAGGCGCGACCCCGCAGGATTTGTTGTCGATTCTTCAAACACTGAAAAGTGCTGGTGCGTTGCGCGCCGATCTGGAAATTATTTAACGGGCGGCATCCATGACTGCAGCGTCTTATTTCTTACCTCGTCCAGATGCTGGTAGCAGCGCAATGGATTTCAATTACCTGAATCGTTTGGGCTATACCGCCCGAAACTCCAACGGGCAAGACCCGGCAGCTCAGAAAGAGATCGCCAAGCAGTTTGAAGCGCTTTTCCTGCAGCAGATCCTGAAGCAGGCCAGGGCAGGCGATGTGGGTTTGGAAGGATTGCTCGAAAGCGATCAAACGCGTCTGGCGCAAAGCATGGCCGACGAGCAAATGGCCTCCAATCTGGCTGAGGCGGGTACCGGCCTTGCGCAAGCGCTGCTCGACCAAATGCGAGGGATCAGTGACGTACAAACCGATCCCCGACTTCTTGCTGACCGGGGATTACAATCTTTTTCCATCCAGGGGCCGACTTCCGCGCGCAAGGAGGTTGCCGACTCCATTTCCGAGTTGCTTGACATGCTGGCCAATTCCCCGGTGGTTGAATCCGGGCGCCGTACCGGTGAGGCATTGTTAACGGCCATTCGTGGTGCGCCCGGTCATATCGACCAGTTTGTGGCGAAAATGGGCGATGCTGCTCGTCATGCAGCACAGGAGTCAGGTATTCCGGCCAAGCTGATTTTGAGTCAAGCCGCGCTTGAGTCGGGTTGGGGACGGCGCGAAATCAAAATGGAAGACGGTTCAAACAGTTACAACCTGTTTGGCATCAAGGCAACTGCCGGCTGGGATGGCAAGGTTGCAAATATCGTTACTACGGAGTTTGTGGATGGCAAGCCCCAGAAAATGGTACAGGCGTTTCGCGCTTACGACTCTTATGCCGATTCGTTCGCGGATTATGCCCGCTTGATCAGTCAGAATGAGCGCTATCAGGCCGTTCTTACGGCGCCCAGCGCAGAGGCTGCGGCTGTGAGCGTACATGAGGCGGGCTACGCAACCGATCCCAACTACTCCCAGAAGCTGATTTCCATCATGGGTTATCTGGATGACCGCCTGGATTCTTTCATGGTAAGAGGGCCATCCGCCAATCCTGCCGAGCAGGGGTAAATATTCCGTGACGCCTGCCGTAAACCAGTTATGTTCGATTCTTGCCGTTAATTGTTTGGAAACACTATGAACTTATCGAATTTGGGCCTCTCCGGCATTCAGGCTGCACAAAATCGGCTGCAAACAGCCGGCCACAATATTAATAACGCGGCAACCGAAGGCTATAACCGCCAGTCAGTGAAGGTTTCCACTGCCGGGGCGCAGGCAACCGGCGCCGGCTATGTGGGCCTGGGGGTTCAGGTTGATACGATTGAACGGGCCTATAACAATTTTCTTTATCGGCAATTGGTCGACTCCCAGAGCAAGGGCGCGGAGCTGGGTGCATACGGCACCGAAATTACGCAAGTCAATAACATTATGGCCGACCGCACCGTGGGTATCTCGCCTGCACTGCAAAAGTTTTTTGACGGCATCCAGGCTGTTGCGTCTTCACCGGCCGATCCGGCGGCACGCCAGGAACTGTTGGGCCGTGCTTCCAGCCTGGTAGGGCAACTGAATGATACCAATGCATTTTTGAATGATCAGCGCAGCAATATCAATACCCAGGTTGATACGGTTGTGCGCCAGATCAACAGTTACGTGGAACGAGTCCACGACTTGAACAATCGCATCGTTACCGCCAAAGCCGCCGGCTCGGGGCATGCACCGAACGATTTGCTCGACCAGCGAGATCAGACAGTGGCTGAACTGAGTGAATTGGTCGGCGTGGAAGTCATCGAACAGGGTGACCGCGTTGGCTTGTCCATTGGCCGCGGCCAGGTGTTGCTCAGCTCCGACACAATGTACCCCTTGCAGTCCGGTCCGTCGGCAGACGACCCGAGCCGTAGTGTCGTCAGTTACGCGATGCCGGCGGGTAACGGCACTGTCATGACGGAAATCGGCGACCAGTATATTCGTGGTGGCAAGTTGGGGGGTTTATTGCAATATCGCTCACAGACGCTTGATGCGGTCCAGAACGATTTGGGTCGTCTTGCTGCCGGGCTGGCCATGACGGTCAACGCGCAGCATGAGCAGGGGTTTGACCAGGCGGGGCGCCCAGGCGAAGCCTTTTTCACGTTACCCGACCCGTCGGTAAGTGCGTCGGAAGGAAATCAGGGCAACGGTGAGTTTTCAGCTTCTTTTGTCAACGCCAATGACTTGACTGCAAGCGATTATCAAATCAGCTACAACGGTGCCAGTTATTCCATTGTTCGCCAGCCTGATGGTTCTTTGATGTACGAGGGCAACTCATTTCCCGTAACTGTCGATGGCATTGAAATGGATTTTTCCGGCACAGCAATGGCTGGCGACCGCTGGACAATGACACCCACACGTGATGCCGCCTCCGATATCAAATTGAATATTTCCAATCCGGCCTCTATTGCAGCGGCCGGCACTGACGCTGGTGACAGTGACAACGCGAATGCGTTGAAACTGGCGCAGTTGCAAACCGAGAAAGTGCTGGGTAACGGCACCATGAGTCTGAATGAATCATTCTCGCAAATTGTAAATACCGTTGGGGTGCAGACACAGCAAAACCAAACCGCCCAGAAAGCTCAGGATACGTTAATCCAGCAAAACTTCTCGGCTCAGCAGGCGTTGTCCGGTGTCAACCTGAATGAAGAGTACGTAAATCTCGAGCGCTATCAAGAGCAGTTTCGTGCTGCCTCAAGGCTGATCGATGTCAGCTCGACGTTGTTTGATACGTTGCTGGGCTTACGTCAATAATTTGTATTTGAATATTCTGCTGTGAAGGGGTAACGCGATGCGTATCAGTTCTAACTTGTTTTTCGAGACCGGCATGCGAACGATTAATTTGCAGCAAGCCGACCTTATGCATCTTTACCAGCAGGTGGGAACCGGGCGTCGCATGATTACGCCGGCCGACGATCCATTGGCCGCCGCCCAAACAATCAATATTGCTCAGTCGCAGTCGCTGAACGAGCGTTATGCGGACAATCGCGAGGTTGCCAAAACACAGTTGGGCATGCAGGAAAACACGCTTGACTCCGCTTCTACTTTGCTTCAGGGTATCAAAACCCGTTTGGTCGAAGCCGGCAACGGCACTTTGTCGGACGCCGACCGCGGGGTTTTGGCTAACGTGTTGCAAAATGCCAAAGACAATTTGCTGGGTTTGGCCAATGCCACCGACGGCAATGGGCAATATCTCTTTTCAGGTTATTCGGGCAGTCGGCCACCCTTCATCGCCGACTCGTTTGGCGCAGTGAGCTATCAGGGCGATGAAGGGCGTCGCCTGATTCAGATCGATCAAACGCGTCAGTTGGATTCGGCTGATACCGGGTCGGCTATCTTTACCAAAGCGGCACCCGGCGCGCGGGATTACATTACGCACGCCGCCACAGGTAATGAGGGTACCGCGATTATCGGCAAACCCGTTATTGGTGATCCGAAGGGCCAGTATGTGGGTGCAAAGTTCGAACTTTCATTCACTGAGGCAGGCGACGGCTCAATGGAGTACAGCGTTACCGTTCGCGATGCAGGCGGTTACGTTCTTTCCGGCCCCAGCGTGCCAACGGCTTACGATGAATCAACCGAAACATTGGCATTGCCAGGTGGGGTTCAGGTTGGTTTTTCAGGCATGCCTGCCGATGGCGATGCCTTCAATGTTGAACCGGTCTTTGTCACAGATCCTTTTATTTCGGCGCAACAGACGGCAGCCGGGACAGAAGGCACAGCGGTCTTGGGTAAGCCGGGTATAACGGACCCGGCTGGTGAATACATGGGCAAGCAGGTCGACGTCGCGTTTCAGGATAATGCGGGTACGCTTCAGTATCAGCTTACCGTTGACGGCACGACGGGTCCCTGGGTTGACTATACTGATCCGGGTCCGGGTGGTGTGTTGGATTTGGGGGGCGGGCTTGAGGTGGCCTTTGAAGGGGTGCCCAACGACGGTTACGCTTTTTCCGTGGAACCGGTTGAGCCTTCCACCGATTTGAACGTCTTTAATGCGCTTGATGACATTATTGCGTCCCTGAAGACTCCCGTCGAGGGTGATCCTGCAGCGAATGCCAACTATCAGAATGTACTTGCTTCAGCGATGCAGCGCCTTGATGTCAATTTCGACCAGGTTCAAACGGTTATTTCATCGGTAGGAACCCGTTTGAATGAAATTGATGCCATCGATGCCAACAGCGGCGTTCGCGAGTTAAGTTATGCGCAAGATCTTCAGCGTCTTGAAGAAGTTGACCATTACGAGGCCATCTCACAATTGCAGTTACGTAGTGCCGCGCTTGACGCAGCCCTCATGGCATTCAAAAAGATCCAGGCAACCAGTATGTTTAATTTACAAGGTTGATATTAATTGACAAGACTTGGCTTGTGTCGGCGCAGGCACGTTTCGGATCGATTCAAGACTTTTTTGCTGGCCGGCGTTTTCACGGTGCTGGCGGGGTGTGCCACCACTGGCCGCTCCTTCAATGAAATGGCCCTCTCTGAGTTTGTGCCGGGACAAACAACCTACAGGCAGGCGGTGCGTCTTCTGGGGGCGGAACCGATTAATACGTATTCTCAGTTGAATGGCGTCATGCTGGCACAGTGGGAGCATAAAATAACGGTGCTGACCGATGCCGCTTATTATCGGCGCAATTTAATATTAAGATTCAGCCCCGACGGGCGCTTCGAAGCGGTGGTCGAGAGCAATAACGTGCTGCCATCGCCCAAGTCTGCCAATAACACAAAGCGATATGCCCAGATGCCGTCTGCTCCCAGCCCTGTGCGCCAGCCGAATCCCGAGTTGGAACAGACCGTGTCGTCGCAGGCGGTAGCCTATCCCTTGAAAGTCAATTAAAGCGCACCCATCAGCCGGCCCATTGCGCTGATCCCCTCGTCGAAAAGCCGTCGCAGAAATGGGGACGTGTGGGGCAGGACTACCCAAAGCAATACGATTCCCACTAACAGGCTGATGGGGAAACCCACTGCGAAAACCGATAGTTGTTGTGCCGTTCTGTTCAGGATACCCAGTGCCAGGCTGATTGTGAGTAAAACAATAATCAATGGCAAGGCAAGAAGCATCCCCGCAATCATGACCTGAGCACTCCATTCAAACAGCACGCTAAGGCCGTCAATATTGATTCCTGCATTTTGAATAGGAAGGATATCGAAGCTTCTGATGAAGCCCGCCAGCATCAAAAGATGACCGTTCAGGGCAATAAAAAGCAGCATGGCGATCATATTCATCAGGCGGGCCAGCACGGCAGTGTTCGCACCGGTTGCCGGGTCGAAAAACGAGGCAAAAGACAAGCCCATTTGAAGGCCAATGAATTCGCCGGCCGTTTGTACTGCCGCGAATACGATGCGCATGACAAGTGCCAGCAAAATGCCGATTAGAATTTGCTGTAGAAGGATAAACAAGCCTTCATAAGAGGCAGGTGAGATGGCTGGCATGGGGGGCAGGGTCGGCGCAATCACGATTGCGGTGAAAGCGGCCAGACCCACTTTTGCCCGATTGGGAATGGCGGATTCGCCCAACAGCGGGACGGCACCGATAAAAGCAAGCAGCCGGGCAAACGGCCAGACAAATGCGTTGATCCAGCCGTACAGTTGAGTCAGGTCGACGGAGATCATGGCTGTTCGTTAGCTGGCCAACGTGGGTAATGAAAGCAACAATTGCCTGATGTAATCCACCATGGTGCCAATTAGCCAGGGCCCCATTAATGCCAGTGTGACGCCGATTGCCAGCAACTTGGGAATAAATGACAGTGTCATTTCATTAATTTGCGTTGCGGCCTGGAAAATACTAATCAGCAAACCAACGGCCAAAGTAATGAGCAAGATGGGCCCGGCCAGAAAGAATGCCACTTTTAGCGCTGTGTAGGTCATCGACATGACGGTTTCAGGGGTCATGGGACGAATCCTCCGTATCAGTAAAAGCTGCGGGCAAGTGAACCCAGCAGCAAGTGCCAGCCATCGGCCAGCACAAATAGCATGAGCTTGAACGGCAATGAAATGGTAACCGGAGGCACCATCATCATCCCCAGCGCCATCAGCACGCTGGCAACGACAAGGTCAATAATCAAAAAAGGGATGAAGATGGTGAAGCCGATTTGAAATGCTGTTTTGAGTTCGCTGGTGACGAAAGCCGGTACCAGCACGCGCAACGGAACATCTTCGGGCGTTTGAAATTCGCCGGCATTAGACATGTTGGCAAACAGGGCGAGATCGGTTTCGCGCGTATGGTGGAGCATAAATGCGTGAAACGGGGCCGCACCTTCTTGCAGCGCGGCTTCGAATGAAATTTCACCCTGGCTCAATGGAAGATAAGCCGTTGTATAAACTTCATCGAGCACCGGAGACATGGCGAAAATGGTTAGAAACAGGGCTAAGCCAATGAGCACCGAGTTGGGGGGGGAGGCGCCGGTGCCCATCGCGTTTCGAAGCAGGCTAAGAACGATAATAATACGTGTAAAGCCGGTCATCATGAGCAGCATGGCCGGCAGAAACGACAGCATGGTGAGCAACAACAGCGTCTGCAGGCTCAGCGAGTAGGTTTGTTCGCCGTTCGGCCCGGGCGTGGTCGTGAAGGCAGGCAAGGTGGCCTGCGCAATCGCATCTTGACACATCAGTGCGATTGTCAGCAGCAGGCCGATAAGAGCAAAGCGTTTTATGTAGGGACAGGCGCCGGACAGACGGTTCATGACAGCGGGTATTTATGTGTCGGATGGGGCTGAATCAAGCATTGCTTTATTTTTTTCCAGCGTATGCAACAGGGTAATATTTTGCGGGGTAATGCCAATGACCAGGCGGGCGTCTTCGACCTCGACAATGGAGATGAAGCTGCGTCCCCCCAGGCTTTGAGACCCGACAACCCGGATTGATGCGGGTTTACCGCGCGTTTTCAGCAAGCCTGTACGGCGCGCAACCCATGCCCCGCCCAATATAAGCGCGAGAATGAAAAGCAGGGCAACAATGGGTTGAAGGATCTCGGGGGCTTGCATGGTTACCGACGGCTATTGAGCCTGTGCAGCCGGTCTGATGGCGTGATGATGTCGGTGAGGCGAATACCGTATTTGTCGTCAACCACAACCACTTCGCCCTGGGCAATGAGATAGCCGTTCACAAATATATCCATGGGTTCGCCCGCCAGACCGTCCAGCTCGACAATAGAGCCTTGCCCCAGTTGAAGAATGTTCTTGATGGTTAATTTTGTGCGCCCCAACTCGACGGTCAGTTGAACGGGGATATCCATAATCATGTCGATATCACTGCTCACGCTGGTGGGTTCGCCTGAAAGCGGCTGGAAAACCTGTTCGGCAGCCAGACGTGCACGATTTGCGTCGCCACTATCTTCGGCGGTGTTTGTCTGCGCCTGCTGGGGTTCGGATTTTGCCTGGTCTTGCGCCGGTGCGTTTTCGCCCGCCTCGTCGGTTTGTGATTGTGTTGCGGCGGTTTGTTCGGCGAGTGCAGCTGCCCAGTCATCCATATCGTTGTTCAGGCCATCGGCCTGTGTACCCTGGTTGCCCGCAGCTTGCTCTGATAGCGCAGCCGCCCAATCGGTGTCCATTTCCTCAGGGGTCTCCTGGGTATTTTCCTGGTTTGGGTCTTTATCGGGATCTTGAGTCGGATCAGTCATGGTGAGTAGCTCGAGTAAATTCAGTTTTTGTCGGGGCCAATGTTTTTTCTACCCGCAAAGCGTAGTGATGGTTATGAGTGCCGTAACCACACTCAAGTATGGGTACGCCACCTACGTGGGCAACAATATTTGGAAGCAGGTCAAGTGGCAAAATATCGTTGACTTTCATGCGCACCAAACCGCCTACCGTTGTGTCGATGTGTCCGAACTCTGCAACAAGCTCGACTTGCGCGCTGCGAACCTCACCTGAAAGTTGTTGCATCCAGCGTTGGTCCGTTGATTCCAGTGCAGTATCTTGAAGCGGGCGCGACAGTACGTCGCGAACCGGTTCGATCATGGAGTAGGGGATGCAGATGTTCAGGTGCCCGCCAGAGGCGCCAATTTCGATCTGGAAAGAGCAAACCACAACAATTTCGTTGCCGCTTGTGATGCTGGCGAACTTGGTATACATCTCTGAGCGGATGTACTCCAGTTCCAGTGGGTAGATACTTTCCCAGCAGCTGCGGTAGCAATCAAGCGTTACGTTTACCAGGCGGCTGATGATGCGTTGTTCGGTTGTCGTGAAATCCCGTCCCTCGACCCGTGTGTTGTAACGTCCGTGTCCGCCGAACATACTGTCGATAATCAGAAACACGAGATTGGGGTCGAAGGTAAACAGCGCAGTACCCCGCAATGGCTTCATGGCAACCATGTTCAGATTGCTTGGAACAGGCAGATTACGTTCGAAGTCTGAATACTTCTGTATGCGAATCGCCGATACGGTAATGTCGGCATTACGCCGCATAAAGTTCAACAGTACGGCGCGCATGCGTCGGCCGAAACGTTCATGAATCAGCTCCAGCGTGTGCATGCGATGGCGCACGACCCGATCGGGTGAGCTCAGGTCGTACGGACGAACGCCCGAATCAGCAGTGCCCGACTTTTTAGTGGCACTGCTGTCTTCGCCAGTCATGTTGGCGATGATGGCATCGACTTCGTCTTGCGAAAGAAAGTTGGAATACGACATTTATTGAATCACAAAAGCGGTAAACAGCACGCGGGTGAGCTTGGCTTGAGTGGGGTCGGGTTCGTAGGGTTCCTGCAAAAGCAACTGTATTTCCTGAGCCAGCGTTGCCCGACCGTCGTTTGTTTGCAGGAAGTCGGGAGAGTAGCTGGACAGCGCCGTGATCACGCGATTGCGAACTTCCGGCATATATTCTTCAAGATAGAGCTTCGACGCTTCATCGCTTGTTCTCAAGGTGATTTCCACATACAGAATGCGACTCAGGCTGTCGTTGTCGCGCAGCGTTACCGTAAAGGGCTCCAGCGGCAGGAAAACGGGCTTTATGGGTGGTGCAGCTTCCACGTCGCTTTGCTGGGCCTGTGCTTCTGAAGTACCCAGAACACCGGTAGCCGACAAATAATAAAATGTGCTGCCCAAAGTGACGGCAATGACGGCAATAACAAGTAAGCTGATTTTCAGTAATTTCATTAATTTTCTACAACTAAAACAGATTAGGCGAAGGTATCAACTTGCCCGTTGTGAGAACGTTGGGCGGCAATCGGCGGCTGGGCCGCGTCATTGGTATCGGCAGCATCGGCTGATGAGGCTGAGCCGGCTTTGGCGTTTGGCATGGCAGAAGCCTGGTCCCCCTGCTGATGCTGATCACCGACGGATGTCTGCCCTAACGAAATACCGGCTTGCGCCAGTTGTTCCTGCAATTGGGGGAGGGCTTGTTCCACGGCATGGCGCACGGCCCCATGGGGCGAAACGAATGAAGCCTGGGCAACGTTGTCGGACATGCTTAATGAGATGCGAATGGGCCCCAGGTCGGGCGGATCCAAACGTAATTCAATCGTTTGCAGCCCGTTCTTGAGGTGCTGACTGAAAGAGCTGACCTGCTGGCTGAAATCGCGGCCCCATTGCGCACTGCCGACAGGCGTTGAAACCGTTGCCGACCCCAATGAGAAGGCGGTGTTTTGGGAGTTTGTCATGGTCAGGCCCGGCACAACAGCTTCGGAGCCGCCCGTTGCGCGTTCAGTGTTTGCGGCAGCAATGTCGCTGTGCATGGCGTTCTGCAGTAGTTGTTGCCCGCTGATGCGCCGCGCCTCGACAACGCGGTCAAGAAATGCCGAGGTATTCTCGGACCGCGCGAAGGTTCCTTCAACGCGTTCCAGTCTGGCACCTTCGAGCCGCTGGGCGTCGATTCTGCCATTGAGTAGCTGAAGCTGGTTGGCGCCAGTGCGATTATGGGTTCCGGCAATGGCCGCACCGGCCGGATTCATGGCCGCCTGCAGGTTGGTCACGCGGATTTCCCGCCCATTCTGATTGCCGGCTGCGGCTTCGTTAACTGCGCTCAGTATTTCCCTGGTGGCCGATTGCGTTGCCTGAGCACCTTTTTCGGACTTTATTTCCGCTTGTCTCGTGTTGCCGTCGGAAATGGCAATAGCCGTGCGGGAAGCTTTTTCGGCGGCGATAACGTTTGTTGCCTGTGCAGGGTTTGAGTCTGAGGCAATAGGTTGTCCTGATGTTTTTTCGCCCGTCTGGGGGATCAATCCTTGAACAACTGCGTCGAGAGAGCTCCTTGCGTGCTCGGATTCGGCAAGTTGTTTGCCTTCGGTGTCACTGCGCTCGTCGTGTTCAGTTTGATTGTCGTTGTTGCGCTTGTCGGATACGGTGTCTTTCTCCGAGGTTTCGTGACGTGCCGTGCGACCGGGGTCCTGGGACTCGTCCTTGCTTTCTTGCGAATCTGGCCTCTGGGCGACGTTTTCTTTTGGCGCCTCTGTTCCAGACTCTGGTGCACGAGCGGTACCAGACGGCTTTTCGCTTTCCGATACGGTTTTTTTCTGTTGTTCCAGCGCGCTGGAAAACGACGTGCCGCTGTCATTGGCGGAACCTTTGGACGACGCGCTTTTTTCGGGGCGGGTCAGTGTGTTCAGCGCGGAAACCGGTGTAGGTGTGTTCATGCTGATAGTGCTCCGTTAATGACTCTGGTGCGCGCGGCGGAAAAGGTTCATTGACAATTCATCGTTCGTGCGCTGCTCAATGCGACTCTCGCGTTGGGCCGCCTGCTGTACCTGGCGATTCAGCAGGGTTTCGTATGACGATAATTGCCGCTTTTGATCGCCCCATTCTTTTTTGCGCAGCTCGACGTTAGCGTCGAGTTGTGCCACCACTTTATTTTGCTGTGAAATGGCGTCGTCCAAAGTGGCGATAAACTGCCTAAAATTATGATAATTCGCCGCTGACAACCCTGTTGTTGTGGCATGTTGAAGTCGTTGGGCGTAATCTTGTCGGTACGTATGTAATGTTTCCAGCTGTTCGTGTGCGCTCTGACGGCTTGATGTCAGGCTTTGCAGTTGTTTCGCGACATCATTGGTTTTGTCTTTAGTGAGGTCGATCAGGGTCGTTAAAGCGGAATGCTTAGCCATTTATTCCTCCTGAATTTTTTTGCCCCATTAACGTCGCCAGATCACTGCAGGCGGCGTCGTAGTCAACGCGTTCTTGCATTCCCTGTTGAAGAAAAGCCTCGAGCCAGGGATATTTGTGTATTGCTTCATCAATTTTCGGGTCGCTTCCCGCTTTGTAAGCGCCGACGGCCAGCAAGTCGCGGTTGCGTTGGTAGCGGGAAAGCATTTGTTTGAAGCGATGCACCATCGAGATTCGTTCGGTGGGCACAATTCCCGCCATGACGCGTGAAATCGACGCTTCAATGTCGATGGCTGGGTAATGGCCGGCCTCGGCAAGTTGTCGCGAAAGTACGACATGACCATCTAGAATGGCCCGAGCCGAATCGGCGATCGGGTCCTGCTGGTCGTCGGCTTCGGTTAGCACGGTGTAAAACGCAGTAATGGAACCGGCTGGTTTGCCATTGACCGGAGCCCCATTTCCAGCGCGCTCCACCAGTGCCGGCAATTTCGCGAACACAGACGGGGGATACCCTTTTGTTGCCGGTGGTTCGCCAATGGCGAGTGCGATTTCCCGTTGCGCCATGGCGTAGCGTGTCAGTGAGTCCATAATGAGGAGAACGTTTTTCCCCTCGTCACGGAAATGCTCTGCGAGCCGGGTGGCGTAAACGGCGCCCTGAATACGCAAAAGCGGTGAGACATCAGCAGGCGCAGCCACGACAACCGATCGTTGCAAGCCATCTGGCCCCAGGTTGTGTTCAATAAATTCCTGTACCTCACGGCCCCTTTCGCCAATCAGGCCCACCACAATGACATCGGCTTTTGTGTAGCGTGCCATCATGCCCAGCAGCACGCTTTTGCCCACGCCAGATCCGGCGAACAGGCCCATGCGCTGGCCCCGGCCAACAGTTAACAAGCCATTGATCGCGCGAACACCCACATCGAGGACTGATCGAATTGGCGCTCGCTCAAGGGGGTTCAGGGTCGTAGCGCTCAATGGTGCCTGTGCAATATTCTTAAGTGGCCCCAGGTTGTCGAGCGGTCGACCGGCGCCGTCGAGGACGCGCCCGAGCAGCGCATCACCGACAGGTAGATGACGTGCCTGGGTGGTCATGGCCGAAGGCCGTTGATTAGCGCGATTTCTGGTGGTGGGCGTGTTCAGCACGGCCGTTTCCGCAGGGATCACGCGTGCGCCGGGCGGCAGGCCGGATATGTCGCTTTGCGGCATTAAAAACAAAGTATTCCCGTGGAAACCGACCACTTCGGCTTCTGCCCATCGGTCGTGGCGAGCGGAAATTTCAACGCGACATGCCGCGCCTACTGCCAGACGCAATCCGGTCGCTTCCAGAACCAAGCCGGTGGCGCGCGTGACGCGGCCATACGCGCTCCAGGATTCGGTGGCGCTGACCAGGTTCGAGGCGGTGTCGAGCCGGTCGAACCAACCTTGAGCGGTGGACGGTAGGGCCGGTTCACCCATCAGCTATCCTCCAGCCACTGAGTGTTTTCCCGCAACAGCCCGGCGACGCGGCTCCACCGTGTTTGCAAGGTTGCGTCGATACTGCCTAAAGAGGTGTCCGCCATACAGCCGCCACGCTCGATGTTGGCGTCGCTCAACAGTTGCCACTTCTGCAGGCGAGGGTCGTCCTTGAGGTGTCGCCGCACAATGGCGATATCTTCCGGGTGCATGCGGATACATAAAAAACCTTGTTCCGATGTTTCGGTAAGAAGAATATCCTGTACGGTTTCAACAATGAATTCAGGCCGAATGGTCAGTGTCGTGCGGATAACCTGGCGCGCAATATCGAGCGCCAGGGTGACCAAGGCGTCACTGACCTGCTGATCAATCCGGTTAAGCGATTCACCCAGGTTGTCGGCCAACTGTTTCATTTTTAGCGCTTCTTCGCCCGACAGGGTCTGGCCCTCCAGAAGGCCTTTTTCATAGCCTTCTTTGTGACCGTCCTGATACCCCTCGTCGTGACCTGATTTCAAGCCTTCGGCATGGCCCGACTTGCGCCCGTCTTTCAAGCCTTGTTGTTTGCCTTCGGCAAAGCCCTTGCGGGTCGCTTGCTCACGCGCGTTCAGGCCAATACGCTCAATTTCCTCAAGAAGATTCCTGGGAATTTCAGACTCAGCTGGTGCGTTTGCCTCAAGTGCGGCGCGCTCAAGCTTCTCGGGAGAGAATTGGCGGGCACGGCTGGACTCTTTTGCACTATCGTCGTTGCCCGGTCGGGCAACGAGTCCCTTTGCTTGACCGCCGAGTTCGTTCAGTTCAAGCCGCCTCCAGGCCGTACGCGAGTTTGCATTGGACACATTTGGGTTAGACATACTCGTCGTTTCCAAGTCGGGTCAGGCTGATTTGGCCGGATTCGGCCAGGCGTCGTGCAACACCCAGAATGTTCTTCTGTTCCTCTTCGACCTTGGACATCCGGACAGGGCCCTGTGCCTCGAGGTCGTCGCGCAACATTTCGGCAGCCCGATTGGACATATTTCCAAGGAACTTCTCTCGCAGCTCTTGCGGTGCGCCCTTGAGGGCGATCGTGAGACCGTCGGTATTGATCTCCTTGAGAATGAGCTGGATGGCGGTGTTCTCGATGTCGACGAGATTTTCGAAAACAAACATCTCTTCCGAGATGCGCTGTGCCAAATCGGCGTCGAGTTGTTGCAGGTTGCTCATGACCAGTTCTTCTTCCGAGGAACTCATGAAATTCAAGATTTCCGCAGCTGTGCGCACACCACCCAGTTTGCTGCGCTTGGCGCCTTGGCCAGAGAGCAGGTTGTTCAAAACGTCGGTTAATTCAGACAGTGCGGCTGGCTGAACCCCGCCGAATGTGGCAATGCGCAGCATGACATCGTTACGCAAACGTTCAGGCAATAGCTCAAGTACGCCAGACGCCCGGTCTCTTTCCAGGTGCACCAAAATTGTTGCAATGATCTGGGGGTGCTCATCGGCAATCAGTTCAGCAACGCTGTTTGCATCCAGCCAGTTCAGCGCGTCGATCCCGCCCGAGCCCGTTTGCGCTTCGAGCAGGTCTTCGATCAATCCCGCTGCGCGGTCATTGCCCAGCGCCTTGGTCAATACCGAGCGAATGTACTCTTCCGAACCAAGCGACACGGCCATGAATTGATCTGCTTCCTGGCGGAACTCGGAAAGGACCTCCTCGACATCTTTACGTGTGAACTGCTTCAGGCTTGCCATTGCAGTGCTGATGCGTTGAATTTCAGGCGCCGAAAGATGTTTGAAAACTTCAGCGGCGACGTCTTCGCCAAGCGACATCAGCAAAATGGCGCAACGTTCCATCTCGTTGTCAAGATTTGCCATTTTTTTCCATCCATGTTCTTAAGACCATTGCGACTGCGCGGGGATCTTTTTCGGCCAGTTCGCGGGTCGATTGCAGATTGTCTTCATAGCGGGAAAGTTCCGAGGAACGCCGCATTTCGTCGGCTTCGGTGCTGCGCCGTAACGCGCCCGCTGCCGATGAGTCCGGCTCGGCCGGCTCGGATGCAGTGCGAGCCTGGCCCAGGCTTTCAATGAGCGGACGGCCCACTTTGCGCCAGATAATGAAGACGGCCAATGCAATCAACAGGTACTTAAGTGCCTCGAGAGCCAGGTTCTGGTACTGCGGATCTTTCCAAAGAGCAATTTCAGGCTGGTGGTTCTCCGAGAACGGGCTGTTGATGACACTGACCGTATCGCCACGCTCTTGTGAGTAACCCATCGCATCGCGAACAATTTGCTCGATATTTGCCAGTGTTGCCTCTGGAAGAGGCTCATATTCCCCTTCGTCATTCAGGCGATAGTTCAGCACGACAGCAACCGAAAGACGGCGCAGGGAGCCCGACGGGTCTTTGACATGGCTGATGGTGCGGTCAACTTCGTAGTTGATTGTGGAATCGCGTTGAATCGACATGGGCCCGTCGGGCGCGTTGTCGTTGTTCTCGTTGCCATTCCCGTTGTTGTCGGCGTTGTTGCCTTGGGCGTTTTGCTCTGCCGCGTTGTTCTGCGCCTGGGGTGGCTGGTCGATGGGCGCCTGTGCGTTAGCGGGTGGCTGGTTGGTTAGTGCCCCCGGAACGCCCGCAGGCGGCAAGACATCGTATTGATCTGAAGAGCTTGTTTGTTTACTGCGTACCGCTGCGTCATTCGGTGACTGGTTCGGTCGATAAACTTCCGAAGTTTGTTCACGTATTGCAAAGTCGAAGTCGGCGCTGGCTTGAGCCCGGACGTTGCCTGGGCCGACGAGCGGGGTGAGCAGGGTGGTAATGCGCTGTACTGTTCGCTGTTCCACGTCATTGACAAGGGATCTGCGGTTGTCTTGCAGGCCGGCCTCGCCTGATGGTTGGGTGAGTAGTCTCCCGGTTTGATCGACTACTGACACTTTGTCGGGCGACAGCTTCGGAATGCTGGCGGAAACCAGCCAGGTGATCGCGGCCACCTGCGCTTCACTGAGGCTTCGTCCTGCATACAGGGTAACCAGAACGGAGGCGGTGGGGTCCTGGCGCTGACGCACGAATAGCGATTCCTGCGGTATGGCAAGATGAACCCGGGCGCTCTTTATGTTGTATAACGCCTCAACAGAACTGGCGAGTTCACCTTCAAGTGCGCGTTGATAGGTTACTTGTTCCGTAAACTGGCTGGCGCCGAATTGGGCGTTATCGAGCAATTCAAAGCCGACTTCACCGCTTTGCGGCAGGCCTTGCTCTGCCAGTTGCAACCGCGTGGCGTGAACCTGATCTGCCGGCACCAGAATAGCCGTGCCGTTATTGGAAATGCGGTACGGCACATTCATTTGACTGAGCGCTGTAACAATGGCGCCGCCATCACGATCTTCAAGGTTTGAAAATAAAACCTTGTAGTCGGCCGGCCGGGCCCAGAGCGCAATAACGACGACTAAAGCCAGGATGCCCGAAGCGATGCCGATAAGAACAGGTTTGGGTAGCTGGCCCAGTTTTGCAGCGGCGGGGAAACGAGCCAGCAGAGCAGACGCCTGGCTCATCGATCACCTCGGGCTTGCAGAGCGAGTGAGCTGGGCAAACGGACTGGCAGGGTGAAAGACAAAGTACGCATTCGTTACAACGTTAATAATCGGAGACTGGATTATTGCGTGTATCGAACAATTGCCAAGCTTAGAAAAGGACCGCTTTTGGGTGCTTTTTCCAGTTAACGACGACAGGGTGCAAGAATTTAGCCCTTGCTCACGAAGGAGCTCTGGCACGGTTGCAGGGTGTTTTTTGAAGAAAGGCCATTTTTGCCGTTTTTAACCGGCTTTGAAAATCAAGGTCGACGTTATAGTGGGAGCGTCACTTTGACGTTTATATGGAAAGCTTCATGAGTGTTTCACAGCTATCTGCTATTGAAGATGTTCTTGCCCAGATGCGTTCGGTTGCCGACGCGGCATCGGGTTTTGAGCGCAAGCCGAACGGGCCGGTTGCCGAACCGGGCGGGTTTGCCGCAGAGTTGCAGCGATCCTTGCATAAAGTATCCGACATGCAAGGCCATGCCACAACGCAAGCCAAGGCTTTTCAGCTTGGTGCCCCCGATGTCTCGTTGAATGATGTCATGATCGACATGCAAAAAGCCAGTGTTGCGTTTCAGGCAACGGTGCAGGTTCGTAATCGCCTGGTCGCCGCTTACCAGGAAATTGCGAGTATGCCTGTATAGACTCCGGTGCGCATGCAGACACGCAGTGTCTTGCTTTGTGCAGGCGGGGCTTTATACCTCGTTGGTGAAGTCGTTGTCTCGAGATTCGAGCGCATACAGCCAGGCGAGCAGTTCGGCGACGGTTTGATACAGCTCAGGCGGGATATGCTGATCGAGATCAACCTGCATCAGCAGGCCAACTAGCTCTGGTGACTCATGAACATAAAGGTCATGCTCATGGGCGGTTTTAATGATGTTTTCCGCCAGAGACCCATAGCCTTTGGCAACGACTCTTGGGGCGCTATCTTTTTTATCATAAGTAAGGGCAACCGCAGAGTTGCGCTTATCTTGGGGTGGTAGGGGCGGCCTGTTCATCGTTATCGTCTGCCATTGCCGGCTGTTGCGCGACGGTTATTTGTGCCAGTTGGAGCCCGGCCAGATCAAGTCGCTCGTGCAGTTCGGGAGCGTGTTCTTTGAGAATGGTCGCAGACTCCGGCGCCACAATCGCCATTTGGATTGTGGTGTTGTTAAGGTTCAGGCGAACGTCGACTTCACCAAGGTTGGGAAGCGTGAGCTTCAAGCGCGTGGACCAGTGCGCAAAATCGGTGTCCTGTTCGGCAGCGTCTCGCTCGCGTCGTTGAATATGCATTTCCAGATCAGTGCCGGCCCAGGCTTCCCCTTTCCATATGAATCCCTGGTTTGCCAGGACTTCAAGTTGCTGACGAACAAGCGTGTGTGTTTCAGGATGCAGTGCAGCCAGAGCAGCACTTGAACCTGGGGCGCCCATACCGGCGGTATTGGCTGTTGCAGGCGACGCGGCCGAGTTGTTTCCCGCAGAGACGGTGGTTTGGTTAGGTTGTGATGCCGCGCTATTTGCCGTGTCTGATCGCAAGACGGATGCATTCGCCGGATTCGTCCCTGCTTGTGCTTGTGCCGGCTGATTGGACTGCGGCATGGGAGGCCCTGTTTGTGCGGCCGCTGGCGCGTTGGCTGGAGATTGGGCAGCCGAGGCTTGGGCGCCACTACCGGTTGTTGTGGCATTGGCCGTGGTAGTAAGCAAGGCCTGGGGCTCTGTACGCAAGGCCGATGCCGCATATTTACCAAACGATAAAGCGCTTAGATGGGCTTCGTAAAACAAACCGCTTGACTGCACGGTTTGGTTCAAGGTCTGTGCCAGCGCTTGAGAGGATATTTGCGTTTGCGGTGCGGGCACAGGCGCGGAGCCCCGCGCCTGTGCCGCACCCTGACCTGAGCCGGTGCCTTGCGCGGTCGAAGTGGGATTGGCAGGATTCTGGCTCGTTTTGACTTGCGGCTGAATCAGGGGCTGTTGCCCGCGCACAATGGCGGCTTGCTCAGGAAAATTCTGCAGCAACGCAAGTATGGAGCGCGCTGCGGCGCCCAGCGTGGTCGGTGCCGATGTGGTTGCCCTGGTATTGGGTTGATCAAGCCCGCCTTCCAGCAACGATTTATGCGCATCAATTTTGGTGCGCTCTACCGCCTGACGGGTTGCCCGCTCTGCGTGGCGCTGAACCTGCTCAATGGCCTCGCGGGTATCGCGGGTAACCCGATTGTGCGCCGGGTCGTTGCGTTGCGCTTCAGGTGTCTGGGCAATCGCGTCTGGTCGCGCGCCATTGACCACATTGGTTTGTTGCGATAATGTTGTACCAAGAACGGCATCCAGGCGCTGGACAAGTAACGTACCCAGGCCGGAAGGACTGTTTACACTCATGGTCTGGATTTAGGCGGTGCCAGGTAGGTTTGCAATACATTCTGGTGGCGCCTCATGCTGCCCAGCAAGGATCCCAACCGAACCAGTTCCGGTGCAGCCAGCTCTCTGATTTCGGCGTCATCTTGTAGGATTTTTTGCAGAAGGGGTTTGCGAGCCAGGCGGTCGCTGTCGTCGAGCGGCTCATATTGGCGCAGCGCGTTCACTGCCTCGGAGTACGCCTGACTGGTCGCCACGACCTCGTCCCATTGGTTTTCACGCGCCAACTGAACCATTTTCCCCGATAGGTTTGCAATTGTCTGGTATTGATTCAATATGGTCTTCGAACGGCTCATGGCAATATTATCGGCAAACATAGGTCGAGAATAAGTATAGGGTGGATTAACAAAGCGGGTGTGACTGCTTGTGTATTAAGTAACGTAACGTTCAGGACGCCACCGCCGCGGGTTTCTTTACATCGACCGCAGATCGCCAGGCGTCTGCAATTTCGGAAAGAGCCTTTTCGGCCGCCTCAAGTCGTGCCATGTCGGCATTCAGGTTGGCCAACAGTAAATTACGTGTAATCAACTCATAAGTAAAGACCATGTTTTTTGCCACTTCACCGCCAACTTCCTGGTTGACGCTGGCTTTCAGGCCGCAGTCGACAATTTCAATTGCTTTTGAAATGGCTTTGCCGCGCCCGGTGGCGTTATCATTTTGCATATACAGCCTGGCCTTAGCCATGGCGGCCAGCGCGCCGTCGTACAGCAAGGTAATCAAACGCTCAGGGCTGGCGCTCATGACTTTGGTTTCAAGGTCTATGCTGGCGTATGTGTTGGCGGAACGAGTGGCTCGGGGGCCGCGTGCAAATGAGTATGTCATTTTTTATTTCCGCTGCTGAGATTTTCCAACATGCCCATTTGCTGGGTTAAATAATTGCTTAAAGAATTCATTTCGGAGACCATGCTGTCGAGCGCTGAAAATTGACGCTTGTAGTTCTCCATGCGCACATCAATGCGCTCGGAGGTACTGTCATATTGTTCCTGCAGTCGTTCAGCAGTCGTCTTGGCGCCGGTGGTTGCCGAGGCGATCAGGCCCTTTGAGTCCAGTATATTCTTGGCACTTTGTTCAAGCCGGGTCGCGATGCCGTTATCGCCGATCAGAAGATTCTCGACGTCGTCTAAGTTGTTTTCCAGCGCCTCGGTTAACTGGTCTTGATCAATGGTGAGCTCGCCCGAGGTTAAGTTTGTTGTGATTCCCATTTGCGATAGGGTTCGTATGTCGCCCGATGCGCTGAATGAGTTGACAATTTCACGTGCCTGGTTCTGGATGCGGCGTGCTATTGAGTCGCCCGTTAGGGTATTGGCTGTTTGTGTCTCGGTATCGTAGGAAGTGAGGGATTTAATCGTGCCTTGCAGCGCGTTATATGCCTTGACGAATGTTTCAATTGCCGCTTTTGCCTTGCTATCGTCGCGGGCAATTGTCAGGGTTTCGATTTTGCCCGGATTGGCTTCTGTCAGATTGAACTTGACGCCTTCAATTGCGTCTTCAATGGTGTTCGTCTGGCTGTCAATCGTGATCCCGTTTACCGTCATCTGGGCGTTGCTGGCCGCTTGCTCTTGCAATGTCGAGCCGGCAGTGCCGAAATTCAGCAGGTCGTTCAGGGGGCTGCCCGCACCGTCGGAGTTGCCGGCGATCTCAATTTGGGTAATTGCGGCGTCTGTCCCTGTTTCGGTACTCGACAACATAAGGCGATGGGGGTTGGCCGAGCCATCGTTCAGGACGGTTGCCTGAATACCCAGGCTATCGTCGGCATTGATGGCTTCGATAATGCCGTTGATTGACGTGTCTTTCCCGGTAAGGTCAAGTGTTTTGGTTGAACCGTCGCCAAACGTGAAGGTGATGACACCGTCGGTGCCGTTTGCCTCGGTGCGGCTTGCCAAACCTTGGGCTACCAGTGTCTGGCTGTTGGCTAATGCCTCTACGGTGATATTGTATTGCCCGGAGACGGCGGTTTGCTCGGCGGTGGCACCAAAGGAGTCGGCCGTGGTGTTCGCTTTGTAGGCACCGAAAGTGCCTTCGTTGGAGAGCGTTTGCCCGGCTTTCTGGAATGCCTCAAAGGCGCTTTTTATTTTTCCGTATGCAGAAATACGGTTTTCAACATCGGTTTGCCGCGTTTTGATTTGCTGCAGGGCAATGTTTTCACTGGATCTTAGGTCGGAAAGGAGTTCGTCGAGCGGAAGCCCGGACCCAACGCCGATTGCTGAAATAGCCATTTTCTTGAATCTCCTGTTGCGTTATTTTGACTCGACAAGGCGTGTTTCAAAGCCGGTGTCTGCTGTCAAATGCGTCGTTACTTTCTCAATTTGCTTCGCGCCCGGCGGGCCGACAGATTTACTTTGGGTTAAATTCTGGTGTCGACGCCTTGGCCTTGCATTTGCACGATCATTTTGGCAACTTGCAGTACAGCCTCTGAGGGGACGGTGCGCAGCACTTCGCCACTATGGTTGTCGACAATGGAGACCACAATTCGCTGGGCCTCTTCATCGAACTTGAACTGCATTCCAGTTGACCAGGCCCGCAATTGTCCATTCACTTCGTCGAGCGCCTTGTTTGCTGCATCGGCACTGGGTTGGTGTTGCGTGGCTGCAGGGTCTAACCGACCGTCCGGCACGTGTTCAGCCGGGGTCACTTTTTGAGCGGGCTCGGGGCGATTCAGCACCGGTGCGGGCTCAGTTGTGGCCGGCGTACCGGTTACAGTGGCAGGAAGGTTTGAAACTGAATTAATCATTGGGCTGACTCCCGGAGTATGTCCGCATTCAGGTTAAGATGCATACCTGAACCGCTTAACGGCAATCTGTACGCAATCTTTAGGGTTGTTTCTTTGTAGAAGACGGCAAAGAATGGAATTACACGGGTAATAGGGTGTAAATCCGCCAGTTTGCATGGGCGTATTCAGGCGAAAATGCAATTTCAGGTTTTTTTATTGTCTTTCCAGCGAATGCCCGTTTCTGAAGAACAGCTTGTAACCGAACATGCGCCCATGGTGCGCCGGCTTGCCTTGCAGCTTGTCTCGCGGCTGCCTTCCAGTGTCGAGCTCGACGACTTGTTACAGGCAGGCATGATGGGCTTGCTTGACGCTGTTCGACGCTATCAGCAAGTGCCCGAAGCACAATTTGAAACATATGCTGTAACGCGTATACGTGGCGCGATGCTTGACGAATTAAGAACCCAGGATTGGCTGCCGCGCAGTGTTCGGGCCAAAAGCCGCGTGATAGAGCAGGCGGTTCATGCTTCGGAGCAGCGCTTGATGCGGCCCGCAACGGAAGCCGAATTGGCTCAAGAACTGGGAGTGTCCCTAACCGAATATCAAGAGATGCTTGAAGGCGCTCAGGGCGTTCAGGTTGTGCATTATGAAGACCTGTCTCGTTTTCAGGGCAGTGGTGGGCGCATTGCAGAAGAAGCGCTGCCCTCTGATGATTCGGCGCAGCATTGGGCAAATCCCCTGCAGCAGATCATGTCGCAAGGGCTCAGGGGGGCTTTGGTTGATGCCATCAGTCATCTGCCGGAACGGGAACAGCTCTTACTGTCGTTACAGTTTGAGCAAGATTTGAATCAGAAAGAGGCAGCAGCCGTATTGGGGGTGACGGAAGGGCGAGTGTCCCAGTTGCGTGCCCAGGCGATTGGTCGTATCCGGGCCGCTCTGGCGCGAGGACAATGGGATACGGATTCGGGGTCAATCGACTTTCAAAATCTGCTCTGACCTGCAAAGAATGTTAATCTTAGCCTTTTCCGAATCCAGCAAGCGGCCTGTTTGCCGTTTCTCAGAGTACCAAATTGGACTACGTAGCCTCCTGCAAGCTGCCCACGCCCTGGGCCGTTTTTTCTTTGCACGCTTTTGTATCGCCTGAAAGCGGTAAAGAGCATGTTGCCATGACACTTGGTGACTTAAGCGGCACCGAGCCTGTTTTGGCGCGCGTACATTCTGAGTGTCTGACAGGAGACGCGCTTTTCAGTCAGCGGTGCGATTGCGGTGCCCAGCTCGAGGCGGCGTTGCAGGCCATCGCGGCTGAAGGCAGTGGCGTTTTGCTGTATTTGCGTCAAGAAGGCCGGGGTATCGGGCTGGTGAACAAGATTCGCGCCTACAGCCTGCAAGACGAAGGCGCGGATACCGTTGAGGCCAATGTCCGGCTGGGTTTTCCGGCAGATATGCGTCGCTACGACGTTTGCCGCCCGATGCTGGCGCATTTTGGGGTGACGCAACTGCGTTTAATGACCAATAACCCCCGCAAGGTCGATGCCCTGCGTGAAAACGGCATTGAGGTGGTGGCACGTGTTCCGCTGCAGGTGAATCGTAACCGCTACAACGAGGGTTATCTGCAAACCAAAGCCGCCAAAATGGGGCATTGGTTCAACTTAGCCGACCTTCCTGAAAATCCGTAACAGCCTGAATGATTTCCTGCTGGGTGTTCATGACGAACGGACCGTATTGCGCAATGGGTTCCTTGAGTGGTTGGCCGGAAATTAGAATCAGTTTCGCAGCGACATCGGTTTCAATAATGATGCCATCGGTCTGCGGGTCGTTCTCAAGTATGGCCATGTGTTTCAGGGGCACCGGTTTGCCATTGACGCTGACAGCACCCCGGTAAACGAACAAAAACACGTTGTGTTCGGGACTGAGCGATTGCCTGAAAACGCCAGGCCCGGAAAAATGCACGTCGAGATAGCGTGGCTGGGTTACCGGATGTTGCACAGGCCCGCTAACACCATGGCTGGCGCCGGCAATAATGCGGGCTTTGACACTGTTACCAGGCTGTATCTCCGGTATGGCATCGCTCTGGATGTCTTTATAGGCTGGTTCGCCCATTTTTTCATTGGCGGGCAGGTTCAACCACAGTTGAAACCCTTCCATAACCCCTTCTTCCTGCTCCGGTAACTCCGAATGAATAAGGCCGCGACCGGCGGTCATCCATTGCACACCGCCATTTTGCAAAATACCCTCGTTGCCGCGGCTGTCGTTGTGACGCATGCGCCCGGCAATCATGTAGGTAATGGTTTCGAAACCCCGGTGAGGGTGGTTCGGAAAGCCGGCGATGTAGTCATCCGGGTTGTCGCTGCCGAAGGCGTCGAGCATGAGGTAGGGATCGAGCCTTCGCTGCAGGGGTTGGGTGATGACACGAGTCAGGCTCACGCCCGCGCCGTCTGATGTGGGTTGGCCCGCTACCAGGCGCTCTACATTCCTTGAGCGCGTGACAGTTTCAGCTGTTGGGTCGGCTGGTGTGGGTTGGGACATGGCATCACCCCTGTTAAGAAGAATAATGAGTTAACCGCGAATGGGTTTGATTGCTTTGGCCCATTTCTGGAGCTCGGTGAGCATGGCATCAGCCGATTTGTCAATCAGTTCATTCGATTTGAAGTTCTGGTTTTCATCGATCATGGTGGCAACCATGGGGGCCATCACGCATTCGGTCATGGGCATCATTTTCAGCGTAGTGACCAGTGTCTTGGCCTGCTGGATCGCCCGCACACCGCCAGAGGCTCCACCATAACCGACAAAGCCGCAGGTTTTATAGTTCCACTCTTTGCTCAGATAGGTTAACGCATTGTAGAAAGAGGGGGGTGGATTGTAGTTGTATTCCGGCGTCACAAATACAAATGCGTCGGCCGAGTCTACAATTTCGCTCCAGCGTTTGGTGTAATCGAACTCGTACTTTTGTTGTGCCGGATGATTGGGTTCATTAAACAGCGGCAGATCGATTTCGGCTAAATCAATGAGATTGACATCAAAGCCGGTGCTGTGGTTTTTTGCATATTCGGCAAACCACTTTGCCACTGACGGACCCACTCGGGTGGGGCGTGTGCTGCAGATAATGACGTGCAATTTCAAAGACATATGTTGTTTCCCTATTGGTTGAGTTTTGCAATAAGGCGACTTTCATCGCGAAACCGGATAAAGCATCAGCTATCATAACCCTTTTGAAATACCGCTTTCAGCGTGTAAGGATGCCCCATGTTGTCTGCTGAACAGATTTCTCTCCAGAATCAAATCAGAGCCGAACTGTGCGTTGATGAGCAGTTCGATGCCAATATACAGATTTCCCGGCGCGTTGGCTTTCTGGCCGATTATTTAAAGCATCATCGTATTGGGTCTCTCGTCCTGGGGATCAGTGGCGGAGTCGACTCACTGGTAGCCGGCTGCCTGTGCCAAAAAGCGGTTGAAACGTTGCGTGCGCAAGGAAGTTCCGCTTGGTTTTATGCCATGCGCTTGCCTTATGGTGAGCAGAAAGATGAAAGTGAGGCACAGGCAAGTCTTGCTGTCATCAGGCCCGACGAGGTCGTGACGGTGAATATCAAGGCTGCTTCAGATGCCATGCTGCAGGCGGTTAAAGAGGGTGGGACTCGTTTTCGGGATGCTCCTCATGAGGATTTTGTTCTGGGTAATATCAAGGCGCGTCAGCGCATGATTGCCCAGTATGCCGTTGCCGGCGCATATGGTAGTGTGGTTGTGGGTACTGATCATGCTGCTGAAGCCCTGATGGGCTTTTTTACCAAATTTGGAGACGGGGCCGCCGACCTGACCCCGCTGGCGGGCTTGTCAAAACGGCGGGTCAGAGCCCTGGCTCAAGCATTGGGCGCGCCCGATGCGCTCACTTACAAGGTGCCTACGGCTGATCTTGAGTCGTTAACGCCCCAGAAGCCAGACGAACATGCGTTTGGCCTTACTTATGATCAGCTTGATGATTTCCTCGAAGGAAAAATAGTTTCCCCCGACGTTTTTGAACGAATCGTGGATATTTTCCGTCGCACAGCTCACAAGCGTGCCTTACCATACGCTCCCGAATAAACAAGGATTCAAATCATGATTTCCAAATGGGAGTGGCTGTTGACGCAGTTCTCCCGAACCCTGTGGGTTCGGGCCTTGCTTTACTCTTTATTGGCTATCGTGACGGCCCTGGTCTCCATTTGGGTCGATCCTTATATCCCGGCAGACTTTGGTGGGCGTATCGGCGCGGATGCGGTCGACCAGATCCTCGACATTATGGCGAGCAGCATGCTGGCAGTAACGACATTTTCGCTGACTGTGATGGTCTCGGCATATAGCGCAGCCACCTCAAGTGTGACACCTCGGGCGACACGTTTGCTGATGCAGGACACAACCACCCAGAATGTGCTGTCCACATTCCTGGGTGCGTTTCTTTTCAGTCTGGTGGGTATTATTGCGTTGAGTGCCGGCGCCTACGGGGATGGCGGGCGGGTACTGCTGTTTGTCGTGTCTCTGGCCATGATCCTGATTGTGGCTCTGACCTTGCTGCGATGGATTTCCCATTTAACCTATTTTGGCCGGGTAGGGAACACAACAGAAAGGGTTGAGAAGGCGGCACAGTCGGCACTTGAGTATTGGGTGGCGCATCCTTGCATGGGTGCAAATCCGTTAACCGATGTGTCGATCGTACCTGATTCTGCGCAAACGCTACCCGCCAGAGAGGTTGCCTATGTTGAGCATATCGACACACAGAAATTATCCGAATGTGCTTGCCAATGGGACGTGAACATATATGTATTGGTCTCGCCAGGCTCCTTTGTAACCCCCAGTACCCCGTTGGCGAAAATCGACGGTTCCCTGACCGAAGAGCAATGCGACGCGCTTCAAGAGACTTTTCTACTTGCCGCCGAGCGATCGTTCGACCAGGACCCACGCTACGGGATGTGCGTATTAGCTGAAATCGCGTCGCGAGCCTTGTCTCCGGCCATGAATGATCCGGGTACTGCAATTGATGTTTTAAGCCGGGCAGTGCGGATATTGTCATGCTGGGAAGATCAGGATAAAGATACCGACAGTGCCCGACGCGAGGGGGAAAAGGGCAAGCGTGGGCCGGTTTGCGAGAAAGTCTGGATGTCGGCACTCGACCCCCACGATGTTTTCAATGATTTCTTTACGCCTATTGCCCGGGACGGTGCCAGCATGATTGAGGTGCAAATACGATTGCAGAAGGTGCTGAGTAATTTGGCGCAATTGCAGCCGCAAGCGTTAGGTGAAGCGGCCCGGCATCATGCAAGGCTTGCGCTGGAGCGAGCCCTGCATGCTTTAACACTTGAAACCGACCGGCGAAATCTGGCCGATCTGTCAAAACGACTGTTCCCGCCTCTTTAAGTATTTTCTATTTTTGTGCATGCCCACCAATAATTCTGATTCCCCACTGAAACGAATTCGCGCCTCATTACGCCGTCGTGTTCGTCATTTAAATCGATTTTCACGTCGTTCTTTGCAGTTCTCTCTGATTTTGATCGGAGCAGGCCTGGTTTCCGTGATTTCCATTGGCTTTGCCCATTTGGTTGACTGGGGAATCGAACTGAACCGGCATTGGGTGGCCATGGCGCCCTGGGCGGTATGGATTGTCATTCCATGCAGTTTTTCCTTGTTGTGCTGGATGACACGTCGCTTTGCCCCGTTTGCCGCCGGCAGCGGGATTCCACAGGTTATTGCGGCCATTTCCCTACCGGCCGACTCGGGGAGATACCGTTTGGTGTCTCTGGTACAGGCATTGTGGAAAATACCACTGACTTTTTTGGCGCTGATCGCAGGTGGCTCCGTCGGGCGTGAAGGGCCGTCGGTTCAAGTTGGCGCGGCGCTGATGCTGGCGTGGGGAAAGTGCTGCCGGTTGCTGGGTGTGCCGTTAGTTCATGTGCAAACTTCGGAATTGATTGCAACCGGTGCCGCAGGTGGTCTGGCAGCGGCGTTTAACGCCCCTTTGGCGGGTGTGATTTTTGCAATTGAAGAGGTGGGGCGCGGCGCCTCCTTTAAATGGCAAAAGCTGGTGTTGCTGGGCGTGCTGGCAAGTGGCTTTATTGTCGTGGCATTTATGGGCAACAACCCGTATTTTGGCATGTTCGATACGAAAGCACCCAATCGCCAGTTAATTTGGGGTGTTGTGCTGGCCGGCAGTATTTGTGGTTTGGCAGCAGGGATTTTTTCCCGCATGCTAGGCAAGGGTGCTGCGGCTTTTGCGCCTTCGCGATTTCGTGGCTGGATACGCCGCCATCCAATCCAAATGGCTTTCCTGCTTGGGCTGATGCTGGCGGCACTAGGCACGTTGACTCATCATACTGTTTACGGCACGGGATACGGTATTGCCGCCCAGGCTCTTTCAGGTAGCGGCGAGGTTCAGGCCGGCTTTGGCATTAGCAAATTATTGGCCACGGTTGTGACGTATTGGTCGGGCATCCCCGGCGGCATTTTTACGCCTGCCTTGACGACGGGAGCGGGGATCGGAGCCGAGTTGGCCAACGTGTTCAAAGGCCTTTCGGATCCGCAGGTACTTGCGCTGATGGGCATGACTGCATTTTTGGCCGGGGCAACCCAGGCACCACTGACTGCCAGCGTCATCACCATGGAAATGACCGGCAGTCAGCCAATGCTGTTCTGGTTGTTGCTGGCATCGCTACTGGCTTCGGTGGTTTCCCGCCAGATTATGCCCCAGCCGTTCTACCACTATGCAGCAGGCAGGTTCCGGCAGGCTATTCGCGAGCAAGACCGCAAGCAAGGGCTACAGACTTAAGTTTGCTGGGGCGTATGGGTCCAGTGCTGGTACAGTTTTTGGGCAATCGTGTCCAGCATGAAGCCCAGTGCGCCAATGAGCACAATCACCGCCATGAGCTCTGAATAGGCCAGCCTGTCGCGTGTGTCGAGAATAAAGTAACCCAGGCCGGAACTGACGCCCAGCATTTCGCAAGGGACCAAAACAATCCAGATAATGCCAATGGCCAGGCGCGCGCCGGTCAGGATGTGCCCCAGAATGCCGGGGATAATGATGCGCGAGAGCAGTTCCCACCGGGTGGCACTTAAACTTTTGGCCAGCATCAGCCATTTTTTATCGAGCTGTTTTACGCCGGCGGCAGTGCTCAGGATAATGGGCCAGACTGCAGCAAACGTAAGCAGGAAGTATATGGGGGCATCGCCAATACCGAAAATCATGACGGCAATGGGCATCCATGACAACGGTGAAATCATGCGCAAGAACTGAAATGCGCTGCTGGTGCTGTTTTCAAGCGTGCGTGAACTGCCGATGGCCAGACCCACGGGGATACCAATTAACAGGGCCAGAAATAACCCGACCAGCACCCGCTTCAAACTGGTTAACGTGTGAAGCGTTAATTGATTGTCGGCTAACAGGCTGAAGAGATTCTGGAATGTCTCTTCGGGACCCAAGAGGCTTGCCAGGCTGATGTCTTGTTGCAGCCACCGGGTACCCAGCGACCACAGCCCGATCAGCACCAGCAGGCCGCACAGGCTTAACAGAGTGCGTTTGCCCGGCGCAGAAAGTGAAAGGGCTTTTTGCATGACGACTCCTGGTTAAACCGTAATGATTTCCTGTCGCTCGTAGTCGGGCTGCAGGCCGAATACCGGCAAACCACCGATTGATTCTATGGCCTTGCGGGCGAAACGGTCGTCGACCAGGTCTTTTGCGACGAAGGCAGGATCCAGCTCGGCCAGGAAGTCATTGCGCCCGGAGACCAGCGTATCTTTCAGCCTGCGTACCAGTTCCTCGGTGTAGCTGGGGAACGGATAGGGTTGGAAGTCGATACGCTTCTCTTCCCACTTTGTATTGACGATCGCACCGTCTTTTTCATACAGGGCGCGATCCATTTTTGCTGGCACCAGCACTTGCGCCAGGGTTTCATAGGCATGAGGCGTGTAGCGCTGGTCGTGCTCCTTGGACATAATGCGTGCCGTTTCCTCACGGTTGTCCTGAATCCAGGCCTGCGCCTGAACAATGCCGTTCACAACCGCCTGGGACCATTGGGGGCGGTTGACGGTGTCTTCTTCGTGCATCAGCACTACGCAGCATGCGTGGTCTTTCCAGACGTCGCCGGTAAAACGCAGAATCTTGCCCACTTTCAGTTGTTCGGCCGCCGCGTTGAAGGGTTCCGCCACGATGTAACCCGAGATGCGGCGGTTTGCCAATGCCGGCAGCATGTCGGATGGCGCCATGACGACAAGCTTGACTTGCCCGGGGCCTGGCTCGCCGTCGGCAATCGGTTCCAGCCCTTTGCTTTTCAGCAAATGCTGCAACACGACGTTGTGGATCGAGTACCAGAAAGGAATGGCAACGGTTGTGCCTCCCAGGTCGGATAAGTCGTTGATGTCCGGTTGAACGGTCAGGCCTGAGCCAGACATGTGGTTCCAGGCTACCACCTTTGCTTTCGACTGGCTGCCGTAGCGCGCCCAGATTGTCATGGGGGAAAGCAGGTGCACCGCATTTACTTGTCCTGCCAGGAAGGCTTCAACCAACTGGGCCCAGCTTCTGAACAAGCGTGGTTTTTCAACCTGAATACCCTGTTCTTCAAAAATACCGTTGTTGTGGGCTACCAACAGGGGAGTTGCGTCTGTGATTGGCAGGTAGCCGATTCGCAGGGGCGCATCGGCTTGTGCTGCGCGAGCCTGTTTGTGCAAGTTAAGCAGGGGAAGCGCGCCGGCTGCCGTAAAAAGCGTAGACAGCTTCAGAAACTGGCGGCGTGCTTCTTGCGTGGCGACGGGTTCATTCTGGAAAAGGTCGTTTTTTTTCATGGCATTCAGGCTTTTAATGGGCAACCGAGGCTGCATGTTTGGGGCGTGCTTTGCGCAAGGCATGCACAATTTCAAGGCGAATCGGTTCGAGCGCGTCGATGGCTTCTTCGCGCGGATGGGGCAGTGAAATACGCCATTGACCAACCAGTCGACCTGGCTGATGGCCGATCAGTACGACACGGTCGGCCAGCGTGAGTGCTTCGTCGATGTCGTGTGTTACCAATACGGCGGCAGCGTGGTGTGTTTGCGTAATGTTGCGCAACAACTGCTGCATTTCTTCACGGGTAATTTCGTCCAGCGCGCTGAACGGTTCGTCGAGTAAAAGTATTTCAGGTTTACGTGCCAGGCAGCGCGCCAGCGCGGTGCGTTGTGCCATACCGCCTGAAAGTTCGGTGGGGTAGCGGTTGCGAGCGCTATTCAAACCGACTTCGTTGATGGCCGTATTGATACGTTGGCGCTTTTCCTGGTCGCTTAAATTTGGCTGATGTTTGAAGTCGAGTCCAAAACCAACGTTTTCTTCAAGGTTGAGCCACGGCAAAAGGCTGGGATCCTGGAAGACGAAGCCCAACCTGGGGTGGGGGCCCTTTACCAAATTCCCATGTAAGTGCACCGTTCCGGCCTGTGCACTTTGTAAACCGGCCAGAACCCGCAGCAGCGAAGACTTTCCTACCCCGCTGGGGCCAAGAATGGCAACGGTTTCACCCTGTGCCACTTCCAGTGAAAAGTCGGTTAAGACGGTCTGGCGTGGCTGGTTCGCGTTTGCATAGCCCAGTTCGATATTGTGGGCCTGCAGGACAATGTCGCGGGGTGAAGCGGTATGAGTTGGCATGATGCTTTGCTGACTGGAATGGGATGGGATCAAGCAGCCTGAGCTTGTTGGTCGGGGTGCTCGATCGCATGAATTTCTTTGCGCAAATGCTTGAGTGCCGGGGTGACAATCGCGACAAATACGGCTTCACGCTGGCGGCGCTGGGCGGGGTGATTCATAAGATACCCTTTTGCTCCGGTGTGCAGCACAGCCGAATGTGTAGCGCGCAAACAGAGCTCGGAGATCGCCAGTCGGGCTTTCAGGACATCAAGCACCTGGGGGTTGTCATTTTTGGTGGCTCGGGCCAGTTCCCGGATACGTGATTTCAAAGGCTGCAGTTCCGCACGCAGGTCGTCGACCTGGTCGTCGAGGAAAACGTTCACGTGCGCATGTGTTGCGTTGGTGTCCTCCATGGTTTCCAGGCTGGCTTCAATAATGCCCAGGCCCATGCCCGTTTGCCCGAGAACGAAGCCGGGTTTGATGCGTTGAATATAAGCCTTGAACTGTTCCGGATGCGCAATGATGTCGGCCTGATTCAACCGCACCTTGTCGAAGCGGATGCAAAGCGTTTGCGTGCCTTCCATACCGGAAAACTCAAGGCAAGGCCGCAGCGAGACGCCGGGGGTGTCGCAACGCACGGCGAACATAATATACCCTTCATCCTGCACATAGGCGGCCACAACGGCCAGGTGATCAGCACTGACATTGGATACCCACGGCAACGAACCACTGACCTGGTAGCCGTCTTCGGTGCGAACTGCACGCAGGTTGATTTTTTCGATACCGGCCAAGTGTTTGACGGTATTGGACATGCCGGTACCGGCTAGCAGACGTGCGCGAGCGACATCCTTCAGATAGCGGTCGCGAACCTCAGTATTGGGGGAGTTCAGCAGATACCACGCACAGGTCGACTGGCACCACACCATGAAGCCGGTTGAGCCGCACTCTCTGGAAATTAATGTGGTGATATCAATTTGTGTGGAAAGGTCCAGCCCCAGGCCGTCGTACTCCGTTGGGACAGCCGCCGCAAAACCACCCAGTTTACCCAGTTCGCGCAGATACGTTTCCGGGTAGAAGCCTTCGCGGTCGATGGCATCGGCCAGCGGCCGCAGTTCGGTGCGGGCCTGCTGGGAAATGGCATTGATGATCGCTTCTGAGTGGTTCATTGGCTTAATGTCCTTTGTGTTGCCGGGGTGTTTCTGTTTTTTGCGGGTGCGCCGTTCAGGTAACGGCGCACTCAACGTGTTCAGGCGTGGGGCTGCAGTTCGGGGTTGATGGGTGTGCGCGCCAGGTTGTTGGCGTAGTTGCATAGCGTTGCCAAACTGACACCCAGCACAGCCTCAAGCGCATTGGCTTCGGAGTATCCTGCTTCAAAAAACGCCTGCAGCGCGTCATCCGATACATTGCCCTTGTTTTCCATCACGGCAATCGTGAATTGGGCCAGCGCATTGAGCTTGGCGTCGTCCAGCGCTTCGGTTTTGCGCAACGCTTGAATAACTTCTTCAGGCATGCCCAGCTTCTTGCGTGAAAGGGCCGTGTGACCGGCCACGCAGAAACCACAACCGTTCAGGGTGGCGGCTGTAATTTGCACAACTTCACGTTCTTCGGGGGTGAGTCCTGTTTTGGCGTTAATGCCGCCGACAACCTGATAGGTTTCCAGTGCAGTGGGTGCATTGGCTAGAACGCCGATCAGGTTAGGCAGGAAACCATTGTTCTTTTTTGCGGTTTCCAGGCGCTCTTTTGCAGCATCGGGGGCGGAATCGAGAGTGTGAATAGTAAGACGGCTCATATAGAAAAACACTTTTTAAAGGAGAGTTTAAAAATCTGCTTTTCATTGTAGAGATGAGTCGTTAGAATAAGAAATAATATAAAAGAATATCTTTATTTCTAATAGATATATCAAAAGTAGAAATGCGCAAAGTTGGAACGGCCGGGCGCCGGAGGCGTTGTGCCGTTCCAACAAGGCAATTTTCAAGTTTATTATTCTGTGCGGTAAGTTGCCGCAATTTGCCCCAGCGCATCGGCGAGCAGGGCAACCGTGCGGTCAACGTTTTGTAGTTTGTCCAGGCCGAACAAACCCAGGCGAAAGGTCATGAAATCGGCAGGCTCGTCGCACTTTAGTGGAACACCCGCTGCGGTTTGCAAACCGATTTGTGTAAACGCGCGAGACGAATGGATGTCTGGATTGGTGGTGTAGCAGACAACCACGCCTGGCGCTTCGAAACCGGAAGCTGCCACACTTTTGTAGCCGCTTTTTTTCAGAAGTTCGCGCACTGCGTTCCCTAGTGCTTGTTGGCGGTTTTTGGCCAGTGCAAGGCCTTCAGATTCGGTTTGGGCAATGGCATTGCGCAATATCGCTAAAGCGTCGGTTGGCATCGTTGCGTGGTAGGCATGGCCGCCGTTTTCGTAGGCTTGCATGATCTGCAGCCATTTGCGCAGATCGCAGGCAAAGCTTGAGCTGGTCGTTTCTTCAATACGTTCCAGGGCACGATCGCTTAACATGACCAGGCCGCAACACGCCGAAGCCGACCAGCCTTTCTGCGGAGCGCTGATCAGGATGTCCACATTTGTCTCTTTCATGTCGACCCACATTGCACCGGAGGCGATGCAGTCCAGAACAAACAGCCCGCCATTGGCCCGCACCGCGTCACCGATCTGTTTCAAGTAATCGTCTGGCAACATGATGCCCGACGCTGTTTCCACGTGCGGGGCGAATAAAAGATCGGGTTTGTATTCGTGAATGGCCCGGACAACCTCGTCGATGGGCGCCGGCGCAAAAGCCGCCTGGTTGCCGGAAGCGACAGGTTGTGCTTTAAGTACCTGTGTGTCGGCCGGGATATTGCCCATTTCGAAGATTTGCGACCAGCGGTAGCTGAACCAGCCATTGCGCAAAATCATACATCGCTTTCCATGAGCAAACTGACGCGCAACGGCCTCCATGCCGAAAGTGCCGCTACCCGGGACGATTACGGTTGCCTGGGCGTTGTACACGCGCTGCATGGCGCTGGATATGTCGGTCATTACGCCCTGAAACAGCGTCGACATGTGGTTCAATGCCCGGTCGGTGTAAACAACTGAATATTCAAGCAAACCATCGGGATCCACATTGGGCAGCAATTTCGACATCGAGTACTCCTGGCAATCGGTTTAATAAACAAAGCGAATTGTATTCGACGCCGGTGAACGGGTTGCGGGTACCCTTATTGGACGCCAAAGTTAAGTCTGTCAACAACGTGAGCCGCGCCGTTTCGGTGCTTAATAACAATGCCTTCACCCGAGCGGGGAACGATGTCTGTTAAGGCTGTGATGTTCACCTGATGTGTTACCACCACCAGAACTCCAGGCCCTTGCCATTTGGAAAACCGGGTCAGTGCTCGCTGCGTTTGCTCAGGTTCAGTCTGTCGGTTTCGGAAAAAGGAATTGAATTCCGACGCTTCGGTGACTTGCCCCGGGAATGCAAGCGTGGCGGTATCCATGGCGCGGCACCATTGTGAACTTAGGACTTGAGCTACTGTAATGGATTTATCACGAAACCATTTTCCGATTTGCCGTGCCTGATCGCGACCGGTGTCATTAAGGTTGCGCTGGGTGTCGCACTGACCCAAAGTAAAGTTTTCAGGGTCGCCACCGCCGGGGGCATAGGCGTGCCGAATGAGCACAATGTGCCCGTCGGCGGGAAAGGTGTCGGACTTGCCGGCATTTTGTGCTGCGGCCGGTATGGCTGCGACGAGCAGCACCAGTGCCAGGCACGAAGCGAAAAACAAATTTGCGGGGACGGTTAAACGGGCGCATAAGGCGTTCATATAAGGTCCTTTTCGAGTGGGCCGCAAGTACGATGTGATGAACAAGGGCATTGCATAATATATTCGCAAAATCAAAAGGGTGGCGTGTGGTTGTGATCTTCGAAGAGGGGCCGGGTTAAATGGCAAAGCAGTTGATATCTGCCGATTTTCAGGACGATGCTTCGCGCGTTGCGCGCCGTCTTATCGGCGCCATATTGCTTGTGGATGGTGTTGGCGGACGAATAGTGGAAACAGAGGCCTACGATCGTGATGATCCGGCGTCACATTGTTTTGGCGGACAAACAGAGCGCAATAAAGCCATGTTCGGCCCGCCAGGGCACGCCTATGTTTATCGGTCGTACGGTATTCACTGGTGTTTGAATTTCGTTTGTCGCGAGCAGGGTCATGGCGCCGGGGTCTTGATCAGGGCGCTAGAACCGCTTCATGGGGTAGACGTCATGCTTGGCCGGCGCGCAAACCGGTCATTGCGCGAGCTATGTTCGGGTCCTGGCAGGTTGGGGCAGGCGCTGGCGATTCGCCATGAATACAATGGCCGATCGCTGAATCAACCCCCGTTTGAGGTTTGGGGGGCGCGTGAGCCTGTACCCGTCAGCGTCGGGCCGCGTATTGGTATCAGCAAGGCTGTTGACACACCCTGGCGGTTCGGTCTGACAGGTTCGTTATTTCTTAGTAAGCCATTTCGCGTTGGGTATTAAGTGGAACCTTCGTTCAATCGTTCCGCAGCCCAACTGGCTTTGGCTTTTGCGTAGACGTCTTCGATAAGTGCCGGTTCAACAGGGGGTTTTGCTGCGCCTTTCAAACCGTCATCATGAAAAATATAGAGACGCGAGGCGAAGTCGGCAAAGGGCAACGAGCCTTCGCCCGGCAGTTCGCCATTGCCTTGCGTGGAAACCACCGTTTCGTTGCCCCAGTCTTGCCCGCTGTCGTTGTTGGGGTTGAAAAAATACACGCGCATTTCGTTGTTCTGATCAAGCGCAACCCGGATAATTGTAATTGCGTGCCAACCCACGAAGCCGCCCGAGCTGTCGGTGATGGCAACGCCGGCCGGTTGTGGGTGAATGATGGGCTCGTTGCCGTTATAGAACGGATGGTAGGTTTGATAAAACGCGGTGATGAAGTTGATGTACTCTTTTAATTGCCCGGTTGTGATGTCAACGGCAATATAGAAATCTCTTCCGACCCACCAGCCGTGAAGTTCAGGGTTAATCCACTTGTGCGGGTCTTCGCCGCGTCCGGCCACACGACGTCCCATTTCGGCATACAGGCGGTCAAGGTGCGGTACAAGCAAAATCGATACTGCGTCGGCATCCAGCGGGATATTAGACGCCAAGCCAAGTTGCAGTTGACTTGAGTCAAGGGGTTGCCCTTCGAAATGCATAATGATGCGATCATTGTGTGTTACCTGGGCCAACAGCCAAAGCAAATAGTCGGGATCGTTCAAGGCCCACATGGAAAGCGCACGCGCGGATTGGCAAGTGGGATTGTTGCCTTGCCCAACGCCCAGCGGTTGGCCCAGCATTTGTACGACGCCCGCAATCATGCGTTCTCGGGGCGGTATGACCGGACCGAACGCTGCGTCCAGCGAAAGGGCACAGGCGGTGCTGGGTTCCGTTGCCAAAATTCGCCACAAAGACGGAGCGATGGGCGGCGAGTAGAGAATACCGCGCTCAAGCATGAGCGCAATGCCCAGAATCGCTTCGCCGGTACTCAAGTGAACCGCTTCTTTGATCAGTTGGTTGACCAAGGGCTGGTAGCAGCGCAGGCAATCGAGCCCTGTACTTGAAAGCCCCAGAACTTGCGGAAGCAGGTCGTGATAATCGGAAGCCATAATAAACTGCACGAATCCGACCTGGTAGTCGGATACCAGGCCAGTGTCGTGCATGGCACGTGCCATGCCCAGGGCTTCGGCTTGCAAGGCACCGCGGTCGGCTGTGCTTAGGCGTTGTGTGTAGATTTCCAGGCCGGGGTCATCGCGGCATAAGTGCGTGGGGCCGAAAAGCGCACTGATCAGGCGATCGGCGCCCACAGCGCGGGCATCACTCATGCCGTTCTGTTCGGCGTGCATCGCAACGGCGATTTGCACAATCATTGATTTCACCGGCCCAACCTGCAATGGTCGCTGGGTCAGTATGCGCCACACCTCATCGACAAGACGGCTCAGGATGCTTTCCGCTCCGATTTGCTCGAGAATGTGTTTGAGCAACTGGTCGATTGCAGGACCCAGGGGACCTTCCCGAACACGTGATACTTCAGATGCCGTGCCCAGGATGCGATCAAGATTCAGCGCCAGTACCTGGGTTAGAAAATGACGTGCCTGCGCGGAGGGTAAACCGTTTACCCGATAGGTCGATTGGGCAACGGCCAGAAACCGCAGCAGGCTCAGGCACTCGAGCGCGACGGTTTGGGGTTCCCCTTTTTCCAGCGTGCTTTTGACCAAGCCTGGCAGAAGCTGGGACGGGGTGTTCCAATCGGTTCCGGCAAAAATGCCGCCTTGATCCAGGCGTTGGATTCTGGCCTGAAGCGAATTGATGCTGCCGGGCTGTTTCAACAAGCGACATGTCGCTTCCAATAGACGGCTTTGATACGTTGCCTTTCCAACCACCGACGCTTTTTCAAGCTGCTTCAGCATATGGTCGAATTTGCTCAGCATTGAATCAATGGATGCGTGTGCGTCTGGTGAATGGCTTGAGGCCGATTCTGTTTTGTAAAGCGGATTACCCATGTGGCAAAACACTACCGTTAAATATAGAAATCAAGGTCTTCCTGTGCCTTAAGCAGGTCGCGAAGGCGATGCGGATCTTCACCGTGGAAATAGACCAACCCCCAATGTGTACCAAAAGCCGAGCGTTTTGTAACCTTTTGCTCATGCGGCGGTACCAGTTCGTGAAATTCGAAATAGGGGTCATCAACCGTTTCGTCTGGAAGCGACAGTTCGCTGACGACACGTCGGCGTGGGTATACGCCAAAGCACCCTGCATGGCCATTGGCATCTTCAACCGCTGTTGGGAAAAATTCGTCGAGTTCTTCCTGAGTTGTTTTCGGATCGAATGCCATTATCAGTGCCTGATAGCCATTGAATTCGTATACACGCTCAAGCAGTTCGAAAACATTGAAACCGGGTGGCCGATAGGCGACCTCGCCGAAATACATGGTGCCGTCGCTGGTGACGAAGTATTCTGGATGAATAAAGCCGAAATCAATGTCGAAAACCTCAATGAGCTTCTCTATTTCCTGAGTGATCCGCCCGCGCCATTTTTCCAGTTCGGGCGTGGCAGGTACAAAGACAGAGTAGCCCAGAGATACATATTCGGAAATATTGAGGAACTGGATTTTGCGGTCTTTAATCCAGGCTTCCACTGCAAATTCCCAGCCACTGAGATGGCTTTCCATTAATGCGGGGAACTCGTCGTCGGAGATGGTTGCGACGTCGTCGGCAGTGCGAATCACGCGGTGCCCCAGGCAGCCGGCCTTATCGAACGCCTTGAAATGAATGGGATCATTCGGGTCGCCGTCCAGCTTGAGCAAGGTTTGGTTTACCCGCTTGAGAAACCGGATAACGTCGTTGCGATCCATTGCTTCTTCGAAAATGCCAACGCGAATCCCGCCCAGTTGTGCGCGGCGCTTCATCAGCGATTTGTCGCGGAACAACATGGATTGGCCTAGAAGGCGCGGGTTATCGAGCAAGACGGAGTTAACGGCGCCGGCCCATTCAACGGTTTCTTCGAAAAGCGGGACGGCAACATCTACGCCCATTTCCTGCAATGTGATGGCCAACTCGTAGGAACGATCGTTAAGGCGTTCGAAATCCCAGGAGATGAACGGAATATCGTGCTCTTTCGCGTATTCTTCGGCCCAGGGGGGCGCAACAACAACGTAGCGCCGGTCGAAATTTTCCAGTGCGTCGATGCAGCGCAGGCTCCAGCCCAGTACCGCAACAAATCCCTTGTTTGGGTCTTTTTCCATGTGAGACCTCCTTAAATGTTCGCCGGCTGGCAACAGGTGGCCCGAAACCGGGCACAGGCGAGCCGGTTCTTACTTAGCATACAGTGTTAAGGCGGGGATGTCTTGTTTCTTAGGGCGCAGTAGATTGAGCGACGTAGACAGGAAGGCGCTTGCGATTTGCGTGGCGCGCCGCTTGATATTCCATAATGCGTGCTGTTTCGTCGGCGACTGCTTCACCTAGGAAGCGCTCCAGCAAATAAAGGGTTAAATCGACGCAAAGGCTAACCCCACCGCCGGTAACAACGCTACCTTCGTCTACAACAAGAGCATGCATGGTTTGTACGCAGGGATGGTTTTCTTTCAGGGTGTCGAGCGGGCAAACTTCCGGTGCTATTACGGGTACTTTGGTTGTTGCACGCTGCCCGTCCAGCAGGCCCGCCGCCGCCAATATCATTGCGCCGGTGCAAACGCTGGCTATACATGCGGTTTCATTGCTTCGGTTTCGAAGAAAGGAAAGAATAGGTTCATTTTCGACTTGTTGCTTCCAGCCGGGGCCTCCGGTAACCATGACAACATCGGCCGCCGGTGCGTTGTCGAAGGCGTAATCTGTTTCCACTCGCAGGCCATTTTGCAACTCAATTAAGCCCCCGTGTTCGGACACGGTGAAATAGGTAAGCGAAGAGTCGACACGCCTAGCCATTGACAGCGTCCCCAAAATGCCTATTTCAATTGGTTCAACAAAATCGTAGAGTACGACGGCAATCCGCATGAGGTCTCCTGGTTTACTTGCATTGATTGTTTCCTATCATAAGACAGTGTTTCATTTTAGGCAACAAAAAGGAGTCCTGGTGTCCTGCGTGGTAACGGAGGCCTGTGTTGCTTGGCGTTATGGAGATTACGTTGACGTTTGCCCTTTTTCGCCTTCTTCAGATTGGTTGTTGTCTTCCATGACAACAACCAGGGCCTGGGCGTCTCCGCTGGGGCTGCGCCCTCTGTGCGGCAAGCTGGACTCAAAGTAAATGCTGTCGCCTGGTTCGAGGGTCCAGCGTCGCAGGTGACCGTCTATTTTGATTTCGAATTCCACTTCGCCGGCCAGAACATAGATGAATTCTTCTCCGGGATGTTCGAAATAAGTATCGATATCGACTTGGGAGGGGAACGTAAAAATAAAAGGCTCCATGTGTTTATGTGCCTTTTTGTGTGCCAGGCTGACATAGTCATAGCCAAAGCCGGTTCCGCCGCGGACAACCGGCTTGCGTTCCCAGCGGTGCACAACGGATACCTTGGCGTCTGTGCCAGTTTCGCTCGTGTCGTCGGTTTGGGCCGGGTCGACAAAAAAATAACTCAAGTCTTGATTCATTGAACGGGCGATGCGTGCCAGAGATGCGATGGGCGGCGCATTTTTTCCGTTCTCGATTTTGGAAAGATACCCTTTGGTAAAGCCCGATCGCTCAGCAAGCGCGTCAAGTGTGAGCCCGTTGCTGATACGTAATGCTTTCAGGCGTTCGCAGACAGCGATTTCGTCACTGCTGATCTGGGCGGACTGCGATGCGGCTGATTTGCGCCCGGAGGCCGTGCGTTTTGAGCGGGTGGGCGCAATGGTCTTTTTCTGTGCCTTCATGGTTTTGTGTATCCGCTATGCCATTAGTACTCTTGTGCGAGGGAGGGCGAGTTAGCTTCTCGTTCAGTTTCTTATTCTAACTCGCCTGCTGCGTTGAGCGCGGATTACGGCTGCTGGCTTTGTTCGGATGAATTGGACTCAGGCCTTCTTTTCAAATCCAGCCGTGTTGAAAAAGACATTCGGCTTGCGATAAATGGCCAGTAGAAGGCAGCCCTCGTCGGATCGTGTTTCATGCAGTGACCCCGGTTTACGCCAAACGTATTGGCCCGCTTTGCATATGCCGTCGTGATCATAGAACGAGCCCTCGAGAACAAAACTCTGTTCAATTTCAGGATGGCGATGAAATGGCAGTACAGCACCGGGCTCCCATTTAAGAAGAACCGTCATTTCACCTTCCTCATCATTTCGATATAGCACTTTCATCCAGATTTTATCGAATTGAGACTTTTGCCATTCCAGCTTTTCCGGGTCAACGTAAGTTGAGCCGCCGATGGTGGGTTCCGGTTTGCCTTTAAGGCGATCTTTGAAGTGTGTTTCAGCCATGTTTTGACCTCCTGGTCTGTTCGGGTTGAGTGTTTTGGTGACGCTTGAAGTTATCGTACGACTATGTTTCATTAAATGCAACTTATATAAACATTAATTTCATATAAGTAAATATAAATGAAAACCCTATGGTTTTTATAGGAAATATTTGTTGTTCTTTAGGAAACTATGAGTTAAGTTGGTTACGTGGGCGTTGTAAGACAAAAAGAAATCGTTTCACCATTGAGGAGGTGTATTGTGAGAAAGCCTGTAAGTTGGTATTTGAAAACCGTGACGCTGGCCGTCATAACGGGTGTGGCGCTGGGTAGCGGTGCCGCGATGGCGGATGACAAACCGGTCAGGTGGAAGGTGCAAAGCTGGTTCCCAACAAAGTTGCCTCATGTTGGTACTCAAATTACCGACATTTCCAAGAAGGTTAAAGCCGTTTCCGGGAACAATATTCAGTTCCAGGTCTTTGAGCCGGGTGCACTCATACCGCCCGCTGAATGCTTCGATGCTGTTTCGAATGGCGCGGTGAATGCGTGCTGGGGTATTTCGGGCTATTACTACGGCAAGCATCCTGCGTTGGCGATTTACTCGGCTGTCCCTTTTGGCCCTCAGTGGCCTGAAATGCTTGCATTTTTTTACTATGGCGGTGGCAAAGAACAATATGAGGAGATCTACGCCAAGAACAATATCAAAGGCATTATGTGCGGCGGCACCGTGTCCGAAGCGTCGGGGTGGTTCAGGGAGGAAATTACTTCGGTTGATGACCTCGCTGGGCTGAAGATGCGCATTTTCGGCCTTGGGGCCAAAGTGGTAGAGAAGTTAGGCGTTTCCGCGCAGTTGATTCCTGCTGGCGATATTTATCCAGCGCTTGAGCTTGGCACGATTGATGCCGCAGAATTTGCCATGCCTGCCGTTGACTTGCAACTTGGGTTTCATCAGGTGGCAAAACATTATTATTTTCCCGGTTGGCATCAGCCCGCCACACTGTACGAGCTGATTATCAATATGGATAAATGGAAAGAGCTCTCCAAAACCCAACAGGCGCAAATTGAAATGATGTGTGGCGATAACGTTCGCCAGGCAATTGCCGAAGGCGAAGCCAAACAGGCGGCAGCGTTGAAGTCGATTGAGGAAAAGGGCGTGACGGCTCATGAATGGCCACCCGAGATCATTCAGGCATTCCGTGATGCATGGGAAGAAGTGGTGGTAGAGGAGTCGGCCAATTATCCCGAGTTCAAGCAGGCTTATGAGCAATACGCCAAATTCCGAGAGGAGTACAAACCTTGGCGCGAGCTTAGTACTGTTAAGGACCAATAACGGAGTATGGCAAAGGGGGTTTCGCTGCAATTTAGCGAACCCCCTTTTTCCATTTCTGGCTTTGAATATCAACGGATAAGGTGGGGCAAGAGATGCAGGGCATGTTGAGATTGTCGAATTTGCTGGGGCGGTTCGTCGAAAGGGTAGGTGCGATTGCTGCCTGGTCGGCTTTGTTGCTTGTTGCGGTCATTATGATTGACGTCGTCGGGCGTCATTTTTTTTCGACGGGGTCTTCCAAACTGCAAGAACTTGAGTGGCATCTGCATACGATTCTGTTTATGTTTTGTTTGGGGTTGGGTTACGTTCACAACAGTCACGTACGTATCGAAATTGTCAGCGAACGGTTAGGGCGTCGCGCGCTTTGCATTATTGAAATACTGGGTTGCCTGTTGATGCTGCTGCCGTTTTGCTTTGTGGTTATTTATTACGGGTTGGAGCTGACTCAGCGTTCGTGGGACGTAAGCGAAATTTCGTCTTCCGCCACCGGGTTGCCTTATCGTTGGCTGATTAAAGCAGCGATTCCTTTGGGCACACTGGTGCTTGCCATTAGCGGCATCAGTATTCTGCTGCGCAATATTGTCCGATTGTTCAGGCCGGATCTTGTCTCGACAACCACCATGGAAGTGGAGTCGGCCAGTGACGAGCGTCCTGTCAACATAACCTTGCAAGCCGGGCGATAAAAAATGGATATTATTGGCAACCTTCCCCTGTTTATGTTTGTGATGCTGGCTTTGCTTATGTTTACCGGCTATCCCGTTGCGTTTGTATTGGGCGGAACGGCACTGACTTTTGGCCTTATCGGCTTTGCTGTTGATTATTTTGCGCTAATTGAGTTTTACAACATTACTGCCCGTATATGGGGCAGCGTGGCTGAAAAGCCGATTCTCGTTGCCATTCCCATGTTCATTTTCATGGGAACAATGCTGGAACGAAGCGGTATTGCCATCGACCTTTTGCATTGCCTGCAGGTATTGCTGCGGCGGGTGCCGGGCGGGCTGGCAATTTCAGTGACCATGATGGGGACAATTCTTGCGGCAACAACCGGTATTGTGGGCGCATCGGTCATCATGATGACGCTGCTTGCATTGCCTGTGATGTTGCAACGTGGCTATCAGGTTCAGTTGTCGGCCGGTACGATTGCCGCCTCTGGCACGCTGGGCATTCTGATTCCCCCAAGCATCATGCTGGTTATCCTGGCGGATCTTTTGGCGGTTTCAGTGGGCTCATTGTTCATGGGCGCGTTGTTTCCTGGTTTGCTGCTGGCTGCGCTGTACATGGTTTATATCTTTGTCCTTTGCATGATCAAGCCAAAACTGGCACCGCCAATGGGTGTTGACGAGGCGCCGGCCGACAAGGCGGCGCTCTGGTCTTTGATTTTCCGCAGCTTTATTCCGCCGGTGTTTCTCATTGTTTTGGTGCTGGGTTCTATTTTTCTTGGCTGGGCAACACCGACTGAGGCTGGCGGTGTGGGGGCGTTCGGTGCGATTTTGCTTGCGGCGGCGAAACGAAATTTGAATTTCCCTGTTTTGAAAGACGTTTTGCTGAGATCTGCGAAAACCAATGCCATGCTTTTCATGATTTTTCTGGGCGCGACGGCATTTTCCTACGTGTTCCGTTCTTTAGGGGGAGACGACATCATTGCTGAATTCTTTGAGAATTTAGGCGTTGGTCCTGTCGGTGTCCTGATACTGATGTTGGCCGTTGTATTCGTGATGGGTTTCTTTTTCGACTGGATTGAAATTATTCTCATCATTTTGCCTGTTTTCACGCCTATCCTGGAAACCATGGATTTGGGAAGTCACGTTGCCCAAAGTGAGTTTTTGGTCTGGTTTGCGATTCTGCTGGCGGTGAACTTGCAAACCTCGTATTTGACCCCGCCGTTTGGGTATGCCTTGTTCTATATGAAAGGCGCAAAGATTCCGGGAGTGACAATGCAGCATATTTACGCAGGCATTGTTCCCTTTGTCATTTTGCAGTTGATCGGGCTTGCCATTGTGGCCTTGTTTCCGGAAATCGTTTTATGGCTACCGCGGCAGCTTGGTTTGTGAACATAGCCTTGTATTTGGCTTGCCGTCTGGGTATGAGTCAGTCAGAATAAGCCCGTTTTCTTCGGAAGCTTTCGGGTTTTTTCAAAATGTCTAATCCAGACGGCCGGTATGCCGATGCAGTTTATTTTTTCATTGCGCTTCTTATTGGCATTGCCGTTGGTGTGGTGGGGGGCTATTTTCACCAATCGATTGAGTGGTTGTCCCAATGGCCGCAGTGGGTGGGCGGCCATGTGCAGGGCGCTTTACGCATTACCATTGGCGCACTGGTCACCATGAGCGTTGCGGTTTTCTGCGTTTTTATTGTCAAACGGTTCGCCCCCGAGGCGGGCGGCAGCGGTGTGCAGGAAATTGAAGGTGCCATGGAGGATAAGCGGGTTGTGCGTTGGAAACGCGTGCTGCCCATCAAGTTTTTTTGCGGTGTCTTGTCGATTTCATCGGGCCTGGTATTGGGGCGGGAAGGCCCAACGATTCACATTGGTGCAGCCATAGCTGCCGGGCTGTCGGAAAAATTTCGTATTCTGTTGCAGGAGCGCAAAGGGCTGCTGGCTGCCGGCGCGGGTGCCGGGTTGGCATGTGCGTTCAACGCCCCGGTTGCCTCGATGGTTTTCGTGGCAGAAGAAATGCGTCGACAGTTTCCGTTTTCATTCCGAAATTACGTGGCGGTTGGCCTGGCTTGCGTTATGGCGACGGTAATGACGGAGTGGGTAGGTGGCGTTGCACCCGATTTAAGCATGACCCTGCATGGCGAAGGCGTTTCGCTGCCGCTGCTTGCGGCATTCGCTCCACTGGGCGCGTTATTGGGTGCCCTGGGTGTCTTGCTGAATCGGGGGCTGTTGAGTGCCGCACAGTGGAGCACGATTTGCCATGCGCGTTTGCCTTACGCCTTTCCTGCCGCCGTGGGTTTGATTGTGGGTGCCTTGGTGATGGTCTTCCCGATGGCCGTTACCGGGGGCGAGCATATGATTCAACGGTTCAATTTTGAGTCGCCTGGTTTATGGATGTTGCTGCTGCTGGTCGTGGTGCGTTTTTTCACCTCGACCGCCAGTTACGCGTCGGGGGTGCCGGGGGGCATTTTTGCGCCGATTCTGGCACTGGCGATGTGTGTGGGTTTGGCATGCGGCACCATGGTTGAAATGTTGTTTCCCCATGCAGGTGTTGACCCCGTGGCATTCGGTATTGCCGCGATGGGCGGCTTGTTTACCGCATCGGTTCATGCGCCCACGGTGGGTATTATTCTGGTGGCGGAGTTAACCGGAACGTATCAATTGTTGTTGCCCTTGGCGATAACGTGCCTGTGTGCCCATGTTTGTGCCAAGTGGCTGGGTGGGCGCCCGATTTACGAAGCGCTGCTGGAGCGCACGCTCGAGCAGGAACGCTTGAAAGAAGGGCTGAAAGCCTAGGTTTTACAGGGTGTTTTCGATGCATGCCCGGCTGTCAAAGATTGTTTCAACGCAATAGCCACATGGCCGTTGGCAAAATCGCAGGCGCATATACAATGGTCTGGACATCTTTAAAGGCAAACGAAATGGTTTTGGATAAGTTACGAGGTTATGGTGCGGCCGCCTGTCTTCTGACCCTGCTGGCAGGCTGTTCATTCGGCGGGCCGGACTTCTCGGGTGAAAGGGCGATGGGGCCTGATTCGGTTGTGGGCAGTGCCCAATGTCAGAGTAATCCACGAAGCTGTAATTACGAAGGGCGTTATGAGTCTGACGAAAGAGCCTATGCCGAGCAGGAGGCGGTGCGCTTGAATCAGTTGGAACTGGAACGATTGCGACGCGGGGGTCGTTGGTAGGCGTCGGCAACCATTAAGGGAGTGCGATCGACATGCCAAAAGGGATTAAAGATTACACGCATCCGGCAGGCGGCTGGGATGCGTTGCGAGCGGTTGCCGTAGCCGTGAAAAATGAAATGGGCATGAGTATGCACGCACGTGCCCTTTTGAAAGTGAATCAGCCACAAGGGTTTGATTGCCCCGGCTGCGCATGGCCCGACCCCAAACATACATCGTCTTTCGAGTTTTGTGAAAACGGTGCCAAGGCCGTGACCTGGGAGGCAACGTCAAAACGTGTCACCCCGGCGTTTTTCCAGCAGCATGCGGTTTCCGAGCTCTGGTCGTGGCCTGATTATGCCCTGGAAGAGAAGGGGCGTTTAACACACCCCATGCGCTACGACAGGGATACTGATCGTTTTTTGCCGGTCAGTTGGGCGCAGGCGTTTGAGCGCATCGCAACGGCGTTGAATAACCTGGCCGATCCAACGCAGGCAGAGTTTTATACTTCGGGGCGTGCATCCAACGAAGCAGCCTTTCTATACCAGCTTTTTGCGCGCGAGTTCGGCCACAATAACTTCCCCGACTGCTCCAATATGTGCCACGAGCCCACCAGTGTGGGCCTACCCAAGTCAATTGGGGTGGGCAAGGGCACGGTGACACTGGACGACTTCGATCAGGCGGATGCAATTTTCTGTATCGGACACAACCCAGGCACAAACCACCCACGCATGCTCAAGACGCTGGCAAACGTGGCAAAGCGTGGAAAGCCTGTCCTGGTAATCAACCCTTTGCGCGAGCGCGGCCTCGAACGCTTTCAGGATCCACAGGAAGCGGGTCAGATGCTGCGGGGCGGTTCAACGAAAATCGACCGCGCCTATTTCCAGGTAAAAGTAGGCGGAGATGTGGCTGTTTTCAAAGGCATGATGAAAGTGCTGTTCGCGGCAGATCAGGCCGACCTCGATGCGGGCGGCAAAGGGTTGCTCGACCGCGCCTTCATCGCCAAGCATACCGTTGGATACGACGATCTTAAAGCAGACATCGACAATACCGCATGGGAGCCGTTGCTGCGTCGTTCCGGGCTTTCACGCGAGCAAATTGAAGCGTTGGCAGAAATCTATCAGAGCGCAAATAACGTGATTTTTTGCTATGGCATGGGTATCACGCAGCATCGTCACGGAACCGAAGCCATTCAACAGATGGCGAACCTGTTGTTCCTGCGCGGCAATATTGGGCGTCCCGGTGCAGGTATCTGCCCGCTGCGTGGTCATTCCAACGTACAGGGAGACAGAACCGTTGGTATTACAGAGATTCCGGCAGAGGCGTTTTTGTCGCGGCTGGATAAAGCCTTTGGCATTAAAAGCCCGCGCGCTCATGGACACAATGCCGTCAATGCGCTTGCCGCCATGCGCGATGGCAAATCTAAAGCGTTCATTGGGCTTGGCGGCAATTTCGCCGTTGCCATGAGCGACCCTGAAATAGCGTTCCGGGCCTTTCGCAACCTGGTTCTTAATGTTCAGATTGTGACAAAGCTGAATCGGACTTGCTTGCTGACCGCACATGAAACACTCATTTTGCCCTGCCTGGGCAGAACCGAGCTTGACCTTCAGGCTGATGGGCCGCAAAGCGTTACCGTGGAAGATTCCATGTCGATGGTGCACGCTTCGCGGGGCTCTCTGCAACCCGCCTCGGATGAACTGCGGTCGGAGCCTGCCATTGTCGCCAGCATTGCCAGGGCAACCTTGCCCCGGTCTGTCGTCGATTGGGAAGCGCTCATTGGCAACTATGATCGCATTCGCGACAAAATTGAAGAGGTCTTCCCCGACTTCTACGACTTTAATCAACGCATTCGCGAGCCCGGTGGCTTCCGTTTGAGAGTGGGTGCCAGCAACCGGGAATGGGACACGCCGGATGGCAAGGCACATTTCATTGTCATGCCCGGCACCGACGAAGACGATGGCCGTGATAACGGCCTATTGACGCTGACAACCTTGCGCAGCCATGACCAGTACAACACGACGATTTATGGCATGAGTGACCGTTATCGCGGCATTACCGGGCGGCGCGACATATTGTTTGCCAATGCCGAGGATCTTGAACAGTTCGGGTTGTCTGAAGGCGACGTGGTCGACGTGGTGTCCGGCGCACGCGTGCTCCCGGGCCTGACGCTGGTATCGCACGCGATTTCACGCGGTTCTTTGGCAACGTATTATCCGGAAGCCAACTGTTTAGTCAGCCTCGACGATAAAGACCACCAGAGCGGCGTACCGGCGTATAAATCCATTCCTGTGACGCTCAGGAAGGTTGAGGCTGATTAATTGCTGGTGTATGAACCAGAGTCAATTGAATAACTAGTCCGTTAGATATTGCTGTATGCCTTGAAGTAATAAAGCTTTGTGCTTGTATAAATCAGTCACTTTCTCAATTTCGAATTTATTTTCTTCTTTTTCTGAACTATTAGCGATAAAGATACCGACGGAGAGCTTTTTCTTATTAAAGTATAGTCTGGCAATTGGTTTTCGATTGTTGTCGTCATACAAAATTGCACAATAAGATTTTGCGTCGCGAATCACGATATGTTCGACGTCGGTGATCTCTGCCCCGATTGCCTGGATGATTCGATGGGCCTCAAGCTCTTCTAATGTGGTGTCAATTCCAGATGAGCTTGATGACTGATTTTCATTTTCTGAAGTTTGCAGATTGCTAACAGGCACATTGACTCGCTCAGGTGCAAAAGCGGATTTAAGTTTTGAATTAATGCTCTCCAATAAAAATGTTTCAAAAGCTTTTTTCACAAGCACTGTGAACTGCTCCTTTACTTGAACAGTAAAGCGTCCGTCGTAAACTCGGGAGCACAGAACTCGTACCAACTCTTCACTCGGTGCCTCTGTTAGCTCATGGCGAATTTCATTCACGAGGCCTCTCGTATATTTCAGGTTACTGGCCGTACTGATTATCGTATCCAGATTAAAAATAGCTTTTGCAAATTTTTTTAACTCTTCTACATCACTTTCTGAATAGTCGTTTAGGACAAACTCAAAAAATGGTCTTTCGTCCATTTTGTTTTCTTTGTCTAGGTCGGAAAAGAAAACATATCTAATACCGTCAGTTAAGACTCCAAACCTAGCATCTGTAACGGAGAAGTAGCGGAAAAGTTGTCCGGCATGCTTCGCCTCAAGGGGAGCTCCCGGCTGTTTACATTCGATTAGCATGACAATTTGGCCATCTAGCTTAACCGCATAATCTACTTTCTCTCCTTTTTTGACGCCGTGATCTGCTGTCAGTTCGGGTATAACCTCTGCTGGATTGAAAACGTCATACCCCAGGGCGTTTAAGAACGGTAAAACGAAAGCCGTCTTTACTGCTTCTTCAGTCTCGACATGTTCGAGTTGTCGTTTGATACGTGCAGATAGTTCGTCAAGCTTATCTTTCAAGTCCATGTTGGCTCCTCCGTAGTTTTAAGTATTGTAACGTTTGTAAACGTTTAAGTGGTATTTAAGTGGATGTCTGGCCTGATTTAGTAATCAGGTCTCATAGTTAGCAGAACGTTATTCTGAAAGGCGTGGCCTATTTTGTAGTCCGACGTCTAGGTCGTGGTGCTGCGGTTTATACCGCCGGGCTTTGAGCACGCCGCGAAACCAGGGTGTGCGGGGAGGCAAGGAGGCGGCTGTTCGAGCGGAGCGTTTTCGACCTGCCGGGGGCAGGTCGATTCCGCGAGTTCCGCCTCCGCCCCGAGCAGCCTGAGTGCAGCGGGCAGCCCGAAGGGCCGTGCGATGCCCGTCGGTATAAACCGCAGCACCACGGCCGCGTTAAGAACCCATACCAAATCCCAGCTTCAAACAAAATCCCCAGAACAAAAAAATGCTGACCAAAATGCTGACCAAACGGCCTAAAACAGCCCAAAAAAAAGCCAGCTTTTAAGGCTGGCGATTTTCTAAGTTATTGATAAATAACAGAATGATGGTGGAGTCGGGGGGAATTGAACCCCCGTCCGCGGGACCTCCGCAGGCAGTTCTACATGCTTAGTCAACCCATTTTAAAATTTTAACCTCGGATCATGCCGGCTGACGGGCCCTTCCTTGGCGAGTCACTAAGATTTAAGCATTAACTTCGTAACCCAGCTAATGCCGATTCCTTGTATATGACGCTGCTGTAGGTTTCCCTACCTAGCCCAAAGACAAACTAGTGCAGCGGCTCACCGCTTAAGCGGCCAGAGCGAAACGCTCGTCGTTGGCGTTTATATTTTTTCCAGTGGATTTACGAGCGAACTGGTGCTCGGCATGCCCTACGCTGTTTTGCGACCCACGTCGAAGCCAGATCGACCCCTTAGTGGAAAAACGATTGTAACGTATTACAGTGGGTTAGAGGCGCAATACCGTAAAAAGTTCCGGTGGGCGGCGTAATTAAGCAACCCGCTGCAGCAGCGCTTGTACGGCAGGCCAGATATCATGCGCCGAATCCACCACCGCATCAGCGTTCCAGCGCGGAACATCGTTGACCTGGCAATAGCCATATGCCGCGGCAATCGTAGGCATGCCAGCCGCCTTACCCGCCACAATGTCGCGTTCATCGTCGCCTATATAAATGCAGTCTTCAGGCTCGAACCCCGTTTTTTCCGCTGCATAAAGCAACGGCGCCGGGTGCGGCTTGGCATGGCCGGCGGTATCGCCCCCTACGGTGATTGCGCAATCGGTCTCAAGTTGCAAATGACGCACAATGGGCACGGCCAGGTACTCAACCTTATTGGTTACGATACCCCATTGAAAACCTTCGGCTTTCAGCGTCTCAAGAAGTTCGTCAATACCGGGGAAAAGCTGCGTGAGCGAGGTCATTTGTTTCTCGTACTCGCTCAGAAAGCGCAGGCGGTGCTCTTCGTACTCGGGTTGTTCTGGTTCCAGGCCCAGGCTGGCCTTCAAAAGCCCACGCGCGCCTTGCGACGCCATGGGGCGCAAGGTTTCGTAGGGCAGGGGCTCAAGCCCCCGCTGTGACCGCATCAGGTTGGCCGTGGCGGCCAGGTCGGGCGCTGTGTCGGCCAGGGTACCGTCAAAATCAAACAGAATCAGTTTTTGCATTACAGGACTTTGCGTGTTGCCATCAGGTAGTTCACCGATGTGTCGCGTGACAGCTTGTAGATATCGGTCATGGGGTTGTATTCCATGCCCGCCATTTTTTCAACTTCCAGGCCGGCCAGGCGTGCTGCCTGGGCCAATTCGCTGGGTTTGACGAAGTTTTCATAGCTGTGCGTGCCGCGAGGCAATAAACGCAACACGTATTCAGCACCCACAATCGCGAACAGAAATGACTTCGGGTTGCGGTTCAAGGTTGAGAAAAATGCCCAACCGCCTGGTTTCAGCATTTGACCGCAGGCGTGCACAATGGCGGCCGGATCGGGTACGTGTTCCAGCATTTCCATGCAGGTCACCACATCGAACTGGCCGGTGTGTTCATTGGCGAAGTCCTCGGCGCTGATTTCTTCGTAATTCACCTTTACGCCCGACTCCAGGCTATGAAGCCTGGCAACGGTAAGTGATTTCTTGGCCAGATCGATCCCGGTGACTTCGGCGCCACTGGTGGCCATGCTTTCGGCCAGGATCCCACCGCCGCAACCCACGTCGACAATGTGTTTGCCCTGCAATGAGCCGACGGTTTCGCGGATCCAATCCAGCCGTAGCGGGTTGATGGCATGCAGCGGTTTGAATTCACTTTCCGGATCCCACCAGCGTGATGCCAGCGCGCTGAATTTCTCCAACTCGGCAGGATCGACATTATTCGTTGTGGTATTGGATGAGGAAGAGTTACTGGTGGCAGTGGTTTGTGTCATGGTGCGGCCCAAAAAACAAAAGGGGTGCCTGAAGGCACCCCTCGATTGTAGCGCTATACGCACAAATTACATGCGTGTACCTACAATTTCGATCTCTACGCGGCGGTTTTGTGCACGACCTTCGCGAGTAGCATTGCTGGCGATAGGATCGGCTTCGCCTTTACCTTCGGTATAGATACGGTTGGCAGCAATACCTTTGCTAACCAAGTATTCTTTTACCGCATTGGCACGACGCTGAGACAAGCCCAGGTTGTACTGTTCGGTACCGATGGAGTCGGTGTAGCCAACAGCGATAACGGTTTCAAGATTCAAGTTTTGTGCCTGGGCAGCAACTTGATCCAGAACCTGACGACCGGCAGGCTTCAGTGTGGACTTGTCGAAGTCGAAGAAGGTGTCTGCATTCAGAACAACTTTCGTTGCCTGGGGAGCTTGGACAGGTTCTTGCTGAGCAACAGGTACACCGTCACAGCCGGGCAGGCCTGTAGCGGGTGTCCAGAAGCTATCGCGCCAGCACAGTTCATTGGTGCCGTTCATAACGGGGCCACCAGAAGAATTACGCCAGTTGTCGATGGTTTGCGCAGAAACTGCACCGGAAGCCGAAAAGGCGGCAATAGCAAGGGCTAGTGCGAATTTGGAGGGTTTATTCATGTTTCTCCTCGTTTGAGCTTAATGCTGGTAAGTGACCGCAGCGAACCTCCGCCGCATATAAAAAAACGTAACCAGTATAGCAATGCAATGGTTTGGTTCAAAGAATTGCACTGGATTTTCATGCTTTGTTAGGCCGAATCTTACGGCATTTTCGTGTTGTTCGTTACCCCTATATGGGCATGACGTGTCCAGTTGTGCGTAATTCTACCTCAAGTTGCGTCATATTGTTGGTTTTAGGCAACGGCAAGGGTAATATTGGAAGGTGCTAGAATTTGCCATTCGCCCAAAGTGGGTCAGCCAACCTAATTTTCTTTCAAGAACTGAAACTATATGGATTCCTTCGCCAAGGAGACACTTCCTATTTCGCTGGAAGAGGAGATGCGTCGCAGCTATCTTGATTACGCAATGAGCGTAATTGTAGGGCGCGCGCTACCGGATGTTCGCGACGGCTTGAAACCGGTTCATCGTCGTGTGCTGTTTGCCATGCATGAGCTCAACAACGATTGGAACCGGGCGTACAAGAAGTCTGCGCGTATTGTGGGTGACGTCATCGGTAAATATCACCCGCACGGTGATTCGGCTGTGTACGACACCATCGTTCGCATGGCACAGAACTTCTCTTTGCGCTATCCGCTTGTCGACGGGCAGGGCAATTTCGGCTCGGTTGATGGTGACAGCGCTGCCGCCATGCGGTACACCGAAATTCGTCTGGCGAAGATTGCGCACGAGTTGCTGGCCGATATAGATCAGGAAACGGTGGATTTTGGCCCCAACTACGATGGCAGCGAACAAGAGCCTTTACTGCTGCCTTCGCGTTTGCCGAACCTGCTGGTTAATGGCAGTGCCGGTATTGCCGTTGGCATGGCAACCAATATTCCGCCACATAATTTGTCGGAAGTGGTGGAAGGATGCCTGTACTGCTTGCGTAATCCCGAGTGCACGGTTGATGAACTTATCGAGCTGATTCCGGCGCCCGACTTTCCCACGGGCGGCATCATCTATGGCGTGTCGGGTGTGCGTGAAGGGTATCGCACCGGTCGCGGTCGCGTCATTATGCGCGCCAAGACACATTTTGAAGACCTTGAAAAAGGCAACCGGCAAGCCATTATTGTCGATGCGATTCCGTATCAGGTGAACAAGAAAACGTTGCAGGAACGCATTGCGGAACTGGTCAACGAAAAGAAAATCGAAGGTATCTCCGATATTCGCGACGAGTCCGACAAAGACGGCATGCGTCTTGTCATCGAGCTCAAGCGCGGCGAAGTGCCTGAGGTGGTGCTGAACAATCTCTACAAGCACACGCAGTTGCAGGACACCTTCGGCATGAATTTCGTGGCGTTGGTCGACGGCCAGCCCCGCTTGCTGAATCTGAAGCAGATTGTTGAGTACTTCCTGTCGCATCGCCGGGAAGTGGTAACGCGCCGCACGGTCTATCAGTTGCGCAAAGCGCGCGAACGCGGCCATGTTCTGGAAGGCCTGGCCGTTGCGCTGGCCAATATCGATGATTTCATCGCCATTATCAAGGCGGCGCCCACGCCGCCGGTTGCGCGTCAGGAATTGATTTCGCGGTCCTGGGATTCGTCTTTGGTGCGCGAAATGCTCCAGCGTGCCGACGACGGCAATACGCCGGGTGGCCGTGCTGCATATCGTCCCGACTCTTTGCCTGAAGGCTTTGGCCTGCAGGAAGACGGCTTGTATCGTCTTAGCGATACACAGGCGCAGGAAATTCTGAACATGCGCCTGCAGCGTCTTACAGGGCTTGAGCAAGACAAGATCGTCAATGAATACAAAGACATCATGGACACGATCACCGATCTGCTGGATATTCTGGCGCGTCCTGAGCGAATCACGACCATTATTGCCGACGAACTGGCGGCGATTAAGACCGAGTTCTCGACCGGTACAAAAGACACCCGCTTGTCTGAAATTGAACACAACGCAACGGAGCTGGATACCGAAGACCTGATCACACCCATGGATATGGTGGTGACCTTGTCGCAGACGGGCTACATAAAGAGCCAGCCGTTATCGGAGTATCGCGCGCAAAAGCGTGGCGGGCGTGGCAAACAGGCCACCACGATGAAAGAAAATGATTTCGTCGACCAGCTCTTCATTGCCAATACGCACGACTACCTCTTGTGTTTCTCGGATCACGGCCGGGTTTACTGGTTGAAGGTTTGGGAAGTGCCGCAAGGTTCACGAAACTCGCGTGGCCGACCCATTGTGAATATGTTCCCGCTTGTAGACGGCGAAAAAATCACGGTGGTGCTGTCTGTCAAAGAGTTCAGTGAAGACCATTTCGTGTTCATGGCGACATCGCGCGGTACGGTCAAGAAAACACCGCTGTCTGACTTCTCCAACCCGCGCAAGGCCGGCATTATTGCCGTGGGTCTTGATGAAGGCGACTACCTGATCGGTGCCGAACTGACCGATGGCAAGTACGACATCATGTTGTTCTCCGACGCCGGCAAGGCAGTGCGTTTCAACGAAAACGATGTTCGCCCGATGGGCCGCACGGCACGAGGGGTGCGCGGCATGATGCTCGAAGAGGGGCAAACCGTTATTTCCATGCTGGTGTCGAACGACGAATCGCTAAGCGTTCTGACCGCCACCGAAAATGGTTATGGCAAACGTACGCCTATTACTGAATATACCCGTCATGGGCGCGGTACCAAGGGCATGATCGCCATCCAGGCCAGCACACGCAATGGCAAGATGGTTAGCGCGGTGCTGGTGCATGCCAGTGATGAAATCATGCTCATTACGAACTCGGGCGTGCTGATTCGCACACGTGTCTCGGAAATTCGTGAAATGGGTCGCGCCACGCAGGGTGTCACCTTGATCAACGTTGACGAGAACAGTTATTTGTCGGGTGTGCGTCGTATTGTTGAAAGTGACGTCGACGATGTCGAGCTGCTGGACGATGGCCAGGCGAGCCCGGGCGGCGATGCCGATATCGCGGATGCCACCGGTGCTGCTGCCGATGGTGAAGATCAAAGTCATGACGACGCCTCGGGCCCCGATGCCGGCGAACCGGATTCGGAGGACAGCTAATGCGCCCCTGGAATTTTTCCGCCGGCCCTTCCGCGTTGCCGTTGCCGGTGCTCGAGCAGGCTGCGCAGGAAATGGTCGATTGGCATGGCAGTGGCTTGTCGGTCATGGAGATGAGCCATCGCGGCAAGCATTTTCTTCAGATCATCAATGAGGCACACGACGATTTGCGCGAGCTGTTGTCTGTGCCCGATGACTTTGAAATCCTGTTCATGCAAGGGGGCGCGACAGCCGAAAATGCAATCATTCCGTTGAATCTGATGGGACGCCAGGGTTTGGGAAAAGCCGACTATGTTTTATCGGGAATCTGGTCGGAAAAGTCTTGCAAAGAGGCTCGGCGCTATGGCGACGTGGCGGTGGCGGGGAGCAGTGGTTGCGCCTCTGTCATCAACGGGCATTCACAGGCGGCCTTCACTTGGTTCCCTGAGCCGGCGCAATGGCAGCTGCGTGACGATGCCGCCTACGTGCATCTGTGCAGTAATGAAACCATTGGGGGCGTTGAGTTCGTTCATTGGCCTGATCTGGCTGCGCTGGGGGCCAAAGGCGTGCCGCTGGTCGTGGATGCTTCGTCGCACATTTTGTCGCGCCCGATTGATTTTTCCAATGTTGGCCTGGTGTATGCCGGTGCACAGAAAAATGCCGGGCCGGCCGGGGTCACGCTGGTCATCATTCATAAAGATTTGATCGGCCACGCCTTGCCGCATTGTCCTTCGGCTTTCGATTACATCAATGTGGCGGCATCCGGCTCAATGTTCAATACGCCGCCGACCTACGCGATTTATGTGATGGGTCTTGTCTTCAAGTGGCTCAAGCAGCAGGGCGGGGTGGGTGCTGTCGAAAGGGTGAATATTCAGAAGGCCGATACGTTGTATCAATATATCGACGCTTCGCCTTTCTACGAAAACCGGGTTCAGACCAGTGTGCGTTCTCGCATGAATGTACCGTTTTTCCTGGCCGATGAGTCTTTGAATGCAACGTTCCTGGCTGAATCGGAGCAAGCAGGCCTGTTTCAGTTGAAAGGGCACAAGAGTGTTGGCGGAATGCGCGCCTCTATCTACAATGCCGTGCCGCTTGAGGGTGTGCAGGCGTTGGTGGGCTTCATGAAAGAATTTGAACGTCGCCACGGATAACAAAGTTTGCCATGGATAAAGAGTTACAGGCCAGTTTGACGCCGTTGCGCGAAGCAATTGACGCGATCGACAACGAGATTTTGTCTTTGTTGAATCAGCGTGCCCGTACGGCACAGGAAGTTGGAAAAGTGAAAGCGGCTTTCGACGCCGCCGGTCCGGTATTGAAACCAGAGCGTGAGGCCAGCCTTATCCGACATTTGCAAAAACTGAACCAGGGCCCGAGTACGGACGAGGGTATTGAGTCGGTTTGGCGCGAGATCATCTCTGTATGCCGTGGTCTTGAGCGAACATTGGTTGTGGCTTATTTGGGCCCGCAAGGCTCGTTTTCCGAGCAGGCTGCTTTAGAGCAGTTCGGTCACTCCATTCAGAGAAAGCCGTGTGCCAACTTCGATGAGGTTTTTCGGGCTGTGGAGTCGGGCCAGGCGGATATCGGCATGGTGCCCGTTGAGAACTCAACGGAAGGTGCCGTTAGCCGGACCCTGGATTTGCTGTTGAGCTCGTCGTTGAAGGTGATGGGTGAGCGCTCCCTGAGCATACAACATTGCCTCATGACGCAGTCGGGTGCAATGGAGGGTATTGCCTCGGTCATGGCGCATCCGCAGGCGTTGGCGCAATGCCAGGGCTGGCTGGGTCGACACTACCCGCAGTTGGCTCGCGATGCGGCATCCAGTAATGCCGAGGCGGCGCGTGTGGCCGCAGAAGATGCTTCCGTTGCCGCCATTGCCGGCGCGGCTGCGGCTCAAGCCTGGAATTTGAAGGTTGTGGCGTCGGGCATCCAAGACGATCCGCATAATCGCACTCGTTTCCTGATGGTAGGTACCGACGACGTCGCTCCCTCCGGTCACGACAAAACAAGCCTGATTCTGGCGGTACCCAACCGTGCCGGCGCAGTTTATGAAATGTTGGAACCCATGGCTCGTAATGGCGTGTCGATGACGCGCCTGGAATCCCGGCCGGCGCGTACAGGTCAGTGGGAATATTATTTTTATGTCGACGTTTTGGGTCATCAAAGCGAATCCGCCGTTAAGGCAACGCTGGCCGATTTGAAAAAGCGTGCTGCCTTTTTCAAGGTGCTGGGTTCCTACCCCGTGCAATAACGGGGCACATTGCATGTCAAACTTTCCGTCTTCCTCGTCTATCGATACGCTGGCGATTGTGGGTGTGGGCCTGATCGGTGGTTCGTTTGCCGCGGCCCTGCGCAAAGCCGGGCGCGTGAAGCGCGTACTGGGAGTGGGACGGCGGCCGGGACCATTGGTTCAAGCCAAACAACTGGGGTTAATCGACGAGGCCGTTTCGCTTGAAGAGGCCGCTTGCGAGGCCGACCTTATTTTGCTGGCCTCTCCGGTTGGTGCCATGCCGGCTTTATTTCGAGGTCTGGCGCCGCATTTGAAAGCATCTGCGCTGGTAACAGATGCGGGGAGTACCAAGGCTGATGTTGTGAAAGCGGCCTACGAAGCGCTGGGAGATCGGGTCGGGCAGTTCATACCGGGTCATCCGATTGCCGGTGCAGAGAAAACGGGGCCTGAGTCGGCGGATGCCGGCCTCTACGAGGGGCGGCATGTAGTACTGACTCCCTTGCCGGAGAACTCAGCGGCCATGCGTCAGCAATTGATTCTGCTATGGGAAGCCGTGGGGGCACGAATTGTGCTGATGGACCCTCACAGTCACGATCGGGCCTTGGCCTCGGTAAGCCATTTGCCGCATTTCCTGGCCTCTGTGTTCATGGAGCAAGTGGCGGCCTGCACCGATGCCGATTTGCGCCTGGGCCTGGCGGGCACCGGCTTTCGGGATTTCACCCGTGTGGCTGCCGGGTCGGCCGAAATGTGGCGGGATATTTTCATGGCCAACCGTGAAGCGGTATTGCGTGAACTGGGTGATTTTCGTGCAACGCTTGATGAGGCCGAATCCGCCTTGCGCGATGAAGATGCGCAGAAACTATACGACATGCTTGAGCGCGCGGCATTGGCGCGACGTTTTTGGGGTAGCAGGAGCGGTTTGCTATGAGTTCTGTTGATACCAAAGCGATGCTGGATCGTCTGGTGTTGTCACCCTGCACTGAAGCGTCAGGGCAAATGACGTTGCCGGGGTCCAAAAGTATTTCCAACCGCGTGCTTTTGCTTGCCGCTTTGGCACAGGGTCAAACACGCATTCACGGTCTGCTCGACTCGGACGACACAAGGGTGATGCTGGCATCCCTGGAAACGCTGGGCCTTCCCCTCAAGCGGGTGTCAGATACGGAAGTCTGGGTAACCGGCCAGGCTGTTTTTAAAAATCGGCAGGCAGATTTGTTTCTGGGCAATGCGGGTACAGCGTTTCGGCCACTGACGGCGGCGCTGGCCCTGATGGGAGGCAATTTTCGCTTGTCGGGTGTGCCGCGCATGCACGAGCGGCCCATTGGTGACCTGGTTGACGCATTACGGCAACTGGGCGCCGATATTCAATATGAGTCCGCACAGGGTTATCCCCCGCTGAAAATCGCGCCTGCGGCCACAACCGAGATTTCGCTGACACGAGTCAAAGGGTCTGTTTCCAGTCAGTTTCTGACGGCGTTGCTTATGGCGGCGCCGCTGGCAACTGCCCGGTTGGGCCGACCGCTTGTCATTGAAGTTGAAGGCGAATTGATTTCAAAGCCTTATATTCTGATCACGCTGAATCTAATGGCGCGTTTTGGTGTCCGGGTCGAGCGTGAGGGTTGGTCCCGTTTTACAGTGCCGGCCGAGTCGCGCTATGTGTCACCGGGAGATATTACGGTCGAGGGCGATGCGTCATCGGCTTCCTATTTCATGGCGCTGGGGGCCATTGGTGGTGGGCCGGTTACGGTTCACGGCGTCGGCGCCGACAGTATCCAGGGAGACATCAGTTTTGCGCAGACACTTGAGCAAATGGGGGCGCAGATAGAGTGGGAAGCCCATTCCGTTACTGTTTCCGGGCCGCGCGTTGCCCGGGGCGGGCGGCTGCGTGCTTTCGATCAGGATTTCAACCTTATTCCCGATGCGGCGATGACGGCCGCTGCGCTGGCCTTGTATGCCGATGGCCCTTGTCGCTTGAGTAATATCGGCAGTTGGCGGGTGAAGGAAACCGACCGGATTCACGCCATGCACACCGAACTGGTCAAGCTGGGGGCACTCGTTGAGTCGGGCCCCGATTGGCTGAAAATAACGCCGCCGGCAACCCCGGGGCATTGGCGTTCTGCCGAGATTGCAACTTACGATGATCATCGCATGGCCATGTGTTTTTCGCTGGCGGCATTTGGCCCGGTCCCGGTTACGATTCTCGATCCGTCCTGCGTCAGAAAAACCTTTCCCGATTATTTCAACGTATACAGCGCACTGGTGAAATGACCCTCAATATGCAAAATGTTCCTGTCATCGCGATTGACGGGCCAACCGCGTCCGGCAAAGGTACAGTGGCGCAGCGCGTGGCGCAGCGACTTGGATGGGTCGTGCTTGATAGCGGCGCCTTGTATCGCCTGACGGCACTGGCCTGCCTGCGCAAGGGGGTATCCGACAGCAATGAGGCCGAAGTGGCAGGCATTGCCGCCGGTTTGAGTGTGCAGTTTGACGACGGCCTGATCCTGCTTGATGGCGAAGATGTAACAGCGGCCATTCGCGAGGAGGCGGTGGGTGTGCTTGCATCGCGTATCGCCGCATTTGGCTTGGTTCGGCAGGTCTTGCTTGAGCGCCAGCGTGCTTTTAGGCAAGCGCCTGGCCTGGTGGCCGATGGCCGGGACATGGGAACTGTTGTGTTTCCAGATGCGCCATTGAAGATTTTCCTGGTGGCCGATGTTGCCGCGCGTGCTGAAAGGCGCTGTAAGCAGTTGAAGGACAAGGGGTTTTCTGCTAACCTAGCGAGCTTGATGGAAGATCTTCAGGCGCGCGATGAGCGCGACCGTACCCGCAGCAATGCGCCGTTGGTACCAGCACCTGATGCCGTCACCATCGATTCTTCAAATTTAACCATTGAAGAAACCGTGAATGCAGTACTCGACCACTGGTCGAAAATAGGGGCTTGAATTTAGCTGAAAGCCGCGTTATTCCAACGTGTTCAGTTGTTCAGGCAATGTTTAACTCCACTGGGGCAATGGTTGCCTTGGTGTGTTTTTACCGGCCATATTGGCCTATGGATTGAATTTAATGTCCTCAACTTTAACCCCTGAAGCCGCTGTTGGCGGTGAAAGCTTTGCCGATCTTTTTGCTGAAAGTCTGAAAACCCAAGACATGAAATCTGGCGAAGTTATTTCGGCAGAAGTCCTTCGTGTTGATCACAAATTTGTTGTTGTTAACGCCGGCCTGAAATCGGAAGCATTGGTTCCGCTTGAAGAGTTCCTGAATGATCAGGGCGAGCTGGAAGTCAAGGAAGGTGATTTTGTTTCGGTTGCGATTGATTCGCTCGAAAATGGCTACGGCGACACCATTCTGTCGCGTGACCGCGCCAAGCGCTTGTCGGCCTGGCTGTCGCTCGAGCAGGCGCTGGAATCCGGCGAACTGGTTAGCGGCACGATTACCGGCAAAGTCAAGGGTGGTCTGACCGTAATGACGAACGGTATCCGTGCGTTCCTGCCCGGCTCACTGGTCGACATGCGGCCTGTTAAAGACACCACGCCCTACGAGGGCAAAACGCTTGATTTCAAAGTTATCAAGCTTGATCGTAAGCGTAACAACGTTGTGCTGTCGCGCCGTGCGGTGCTTGAGGCAAGCATGGGCGAAGAGCGCGAGAAGCTGCTCGAAACATTGCACGAAGGTGCGGTTGTTAAAGGTATCGTCAAGAACATCACCGATTACGGTGCGTTTATCGACCTGGGTGGTATCGACGGTCTTCTGCACATTACCGACATGGCATGGCGTCGTGTGCGTCATCCTTCCGAAGTCCTGTCCGTTGGCCAGGAAGTGGAAGCCAAAGTACTCAAGTTCGATCAGGAAAAGAGCCGTGTTTCACTGGGCGTGAAGCAACTGGGCGAAGATCCCTGGATCGGCCTGGCACGTCGCTACCCGCAAGGTACGCGTCTGTTCGGTAAAGTCACCAACCTTACCGACTACGGTTCATTTGTCGAGGTTGAAGACGGTATCGAAGGCCTGGTGCACGTATCGGAAATGGATTGGACCAACAAGAACGTTGACCCACGTAAAGTCGTCACCTTGGGTGAGGAAGTGGAAGTCATGGTTCTGGAAATCGACGAAGACCGTCGTCGCATTTCGTTGGGTATGAAACAGTGCCGTCAAAACCCATGGGAAGAGTTCGCGATGAACTTCAAGCGTGGCGACAAGGTTAGCGGCGCAATCAAATCCATTACCGATTTTGGTGTTTTCGTTGGCTTGCCCGGCGGTATCGACGGTCTGGTTCATTTGTCCGACCTGTCCTGGTCCGATACGGGTGAAGAAGCCGTTCGCAACTTCAAGAAAGGCGACGAAATCGAAGCTGTCGTCCTGGGTATTGACACCGAGAAAGAGCGTATCTCTCTGGGTATCAAGCAGCTTGAGGGTGACCCCTTCAACAACTTCGTTGGTACTCACGACAAGGGTGCGGTCGTTCCTGGCGTGATCAAGTCGGTTGAAGCCAAGGGTGCTGTAGTGAACCTGTCGCTCGACGTCGACGGTTACCTGCGTGCTTCTGAAATCTCCAGCGGACGTGTCGAAGACGCCACAACGGTGCTTAAAGAAGGCGCTAGCATCGAGACCATGATCATCAATGTTGATCGCAAGGCGCGTTCCATTCAGTTGTCCATCAAGGCTCGCGATAACGCCGAAACTGCAGAAACGTTGCAGCGCATGACTGAAGCAAGCGCCTCGTCCGGTACAACCAACCTGGGTGCATTGCTGAAAGCCAAGCTCGACCAGCAACGCGACGACGGTTAATTGGTGTGACTAAGTCAGAACTGATCGCTTTATTGGCCACCCGGTATCCGCAACTTGCGTTGCGTGATACCGACCTGGCTGTGAAAACGGTGCTTGAAGCAATGACTCAGGCATTGGCAGACGGCCAGCGGATTGAAATTCGTGGCTTCGGTAGTTTTTCTCTTTCGAAGCGGGCGCCCCGGGTGGGGCGCAATCCAAAATCAGGAGAGAAAGTCATGGTGCCGGGTAAGCAGGTTCCGCATTTCAAAGCCGGTAAAGAACTGCGTGAGCGGGTCGATGCGGCATTTGAGCAGGAGCAGGCCGGAAACAAGGCAGAGAAAGCTGAACTTTTTCCAACGTCGTACGACTCAAAAATTGCCCATGGTTAGCTAACGCACGCCAAAGCAAATTGCAGTCATGAATAAAGCCGGAACCCTTAAAGGTTCCGGTTTTTTCATTTCAGGGGTGTTCGGGCGGCTTTCAGCGATAAATTCCCTTTACAATTGTCCTCATTGAAATATTTGCGGAGGCATTGTCATGCGCTATATCGTATGGGCATTGCGACTGATTATCTTTGTCGTTGTTTTATTGTTTGCCCTGAAGAACACGCGGCCGGTTGACGTCGGTTTCTACGGTGATTATGTCGCTTCGGGTATACCGCTTATTGTCGTCATGCTGGTGGCCTTCGTTGCTGGCATTGCATTTGCGCTGCTTGCCATCGTGCCGGCCAGTTTGCGGCGCAGGCGCGAGTTGAAAAAAACACAACGTGAAGTGCAGCGCTTGCAGGACAACCTGGCAACGCGCGAAGTCCAGGGCCGAGAAGATATTGAGCCGGTGGTGCCACTGGCGCCGCTTTAGTCGCTGTTTGCCTGAGTTCTTCCAATATACAAGGCTTGATACATGGATTTTGAACCGTGGTGGCTGATTGCCGTTCCCGTTCTGTTTGGTCTGGGCTGGATTGCGGCACGCGTCGATATTCGGCAAATGCTCTCTGAAACCCGCAGTTTGCCCAACTCTTATTTCAAGGGGTTGAACTTTATCCTCAACGAGGAGCCCGATCGCGCCATTGACGCGTTCGTGGAGGTTGCGAAACTCGATCCTGAAACGACGGAATTGCATTTTGCGCTGGGCAGCCTGTTCCGGCGTCGTGGCGAGGTTGAGCGGGCGATTCGGGTACATCAAAGCTTATTGTCGCGAGCCGACCTGCCACAGGCTGAACGCGAGCAGGCGTTGCATGAAATAGCGCACGATTATCTGAAAGCCGGCATGCTCGACCGTGCGGAAGAGGCCTTTTTGCAGGTGGAACACACGCGTTTCTCGGTGTCGGCTGTGCGGGCCTTGATTCGTATCTATGAGTCCGAGCACGATTGGCCACGCGCAATTGAAGCGGTGAAGCGTTTGCAGGGGCTGGTCGATGAGCCTGTGCCGCAGTTAGTGCATTATCAGTGTGAGCAGGCATTGAATGCGTTGTTGCAAAAGCCGCCCGCCATCGAGGCCGCAGAATCTGCGCTGGATGCGGCAGAAAACGCGGCAAAAGCCATGAAAGAGCAATTGAAGGGCGCTGCCTATCGGGCCCGAATTGCCATTCTGCGAGCTGCTTTGTGCCGTGCTGAAGGTGAGTTAAAGCAAGAGCGGATTTATCTGGAGTCGGTGTTTTCCGATGCGCCCGATTATGCCGGTCTGGTTGCAACGGATCTTCTGGAAAATTACCGTCAGTCGGGTCAGGCTGATCAGGGCCTTGCGGTATTGAAGTCGCATTACGCCCGGTATCCGTCGCTTGACCTGTTCAATCTTGTTTTTCGCGAGTTGCGCAGCCTGCAAGGCTATGGTCCGGCATGGGCTTTTGCGCGGGAAGCACTGCGTTCGAAGCCCTCGCTGCTGGGGCTGGATCGTTTGCTTGAGGCGGAATTGGCGGTGGATAATCGGGCACAGGCTGATTCTTCAGGTGCGCCTGCAGTTAACGAAGCTGATCTTAGCCTTTTACGTAGTCTGATTCACAAACACAGTGAGCGGTTGGATCGCTATGCCTGCAGCCAATGCGGCTTCGAGGCGCGCAATTATTATTGGCAATGTCCTGGTTGCAATGCATGGGAAACGTATCCCCCCCGGCGTCTGGAGGAAATACGATGACAGCTTTTCCTCAGGAGAAGGTAGCCCGGGCACGTGTGTTGGTGGTGGGCGATATCATGCTTGACCGCTATTGGTTTGGCGAGGTGGAGCGTATTTCGCCAGAAGCACCGGTGCCGGTTGTGCGCGTCGCTCGTCGCGAAAACCGTTTGGGCGGGGCAGCCAACGTGGCGCGTAATATTTCCGCCCTGGGCGGGAATACGACGTTGATCGGCGTGGTGGGTGACGATGAAGCCGGTGTTGAAGTTGAGCATCTGGCGGCGCAAGACAATATCGCAACCCGTTTGGTGACTGATCCGGTATTGCATACGACGCTGAAGATGCGGGTGCTCGGCAGGCAACAGCAAATGTTGCGTATCGATTTCGAAGAGTATCCGGGGCAGGCCAGTCTGGACCAGATACAAACCTTGTTTGCTGCACAACTGCCGCATCACGACGTTGTTGTTTTGTCGGACTATGCCAAAGGCACGCTTGCGCACGTTGACGTCTTGATTGAAATGGCCCGGGCGGCGAACAGGCCGGTATTGGTTGACCCCAAGGGGCATGATTACCAGCGCTATAAAGGGGCAAGCATTATCACACCGAACCGGCAGGAAATGCGCGAGGCAGTGGGGTATTGGTCGTCGGAGGCCGATCTTGAAATGCGGGCTCAGGCCTTGCGACATAAGTTGGCGCTTGAGGCCTTATTGGTTACACGGTCTGAGCAAGGCATGACTTTGTTTCTTGACGATTTACGGTTTCATGTCGATGCGGCTGCCCAAGAGGTGTTCGACGTGTCCGGCGCGGGCGATACGGTTTTGGCCACACTGGCGCTGATGCGTGCGGCGGGCTTGTCATGGGAAGACGCCGTGGCGTGGGCGAATCGCGCCGGTGGCATTGCTGTGGGTAAACTGGGCACATCGGTGGTAACAGTAGGAGAGCTAGGATGATTGTGGTTACCGGGGGGGCCGGCTTCATCGGCAGTAATATCGTAAAGGGCCTGAATGCAAGGGGCATGAGCGACATTCTGGTTGTCGATGACCTGACGGACGGCGATAAGTTCATTAATCTGGTGAACCTGAATATTGCCGATTATCTGCATAAGGATGTGTTTCGCGAGCGCCTTCTGAAGGGGCAGTTATCGGGTGTGGAAGCGGTGTTTCATCAGGGCGCCTGTTCCGATACCACCGAGCGTAATGGCCAATACATGATGGACAACAACTATCGTGTCACGCTTGAGTTGTTCGAATGGTGTCAACAGGCGAAAGTGCCGTTTATCTATGCGTCGTCGGCGGCGGTTTATGGTGCAGGTCCCAGTTATGTTGAGGATATTCAGTATGAGTCGCCATTGAATGTATATGGTTATTCGAAGTTTTTGTTTGATCAGGTTTTGCGCCGTCGCTTGAATACGTTGTCGGCGCCGGTCGCCGGTTTGCGGTATTTCAATGTGTACGGCCCGAATGAACAGCACAAGGGTCGCATGTCTTCGGTTGCTTTCCATAATGCCAATCAGTATCGCGAAGAAAGTCATGTGCGGTTATTTGGCGGTTGGGACGGCTACCCCGACGGGGGGCAGCAACGCGACTTCATTTATGTCGACGATGCCGTTGAAGTGAATTTGTATTTCCTCGAGCATCCGGAGGTCTCCGGTGTCTTTAACTGCGGAACAGGCAGGGCTCAGCCTTTCAACGATGTCGCCTGCGCCGTTGTCAATGCCCTGCGCATGGCTGAAGGCGAGTCGGAACTGTCATTGCAGGAACTGGTTGATCAGCAGCTTATTCACTACATTGATTTTCCGGAAGACCTGAAAGGGCGTTATCAAAGCCACACTCAGGCCGATTTAACGCAATTGCGAAAAGCAGGGTACGACAAGCCTTTTCATGATGTGTATACCGGCGTAACCAAATATATTCAGCACCTGCTGGAACAGGGGCGCCTGTAAACGCTTCTGTTGTTTGTTGTGCCGGTGCGTAGCTTTACGCATGGATAAACCACAGACCTGCCCATAGCGGCTGTCAGCGCGTTAACGCAAGATCAAGCATCGGGGATGTCCCCCGGTGTTTTTTCTTTTCAGGAGCGCTTTCATGAATCCTTTTACAGATCCAACGGTAGCCACACCTTCAAACACAGTCTGGCAGGATCCGCCGTCTTCGCCAGGTTGGGTCAAGCAGTTGTCCCGCTCTTGTCTGTGTCTTGCATTGCTTGGCACCGTTTACGCCAATACGGCGCATGCGGTCGACGTGAATGCCGCCACGCTGGCACAGCTTGAAACGGTGAAAGGCATTGGCCCCAAAACTGCCGGCATCATTATCCAGGAACGTGTCCGGGGCGGGCGCTATGAGTCGTTTGAGGATCTGTCTGACCGCGTAAGGGGTATTGGCCCGGCAAAGGTTGCAGCACTGAGAACGGCCGGACTTTCTGTCGGGCCCAGTACCGTGTCAAACACCCCGAACAAGGTGTATGATTTGCGCCATGAAAACATACATGACAATTGAAGACACCATTGGGAATACGCCTTTGGTTCGCCTGCAGCGCATACCGGGCGGCCTCGCAGACGAGCGCGGTAATGTCATTTTGGCCAAGCTGGAGGGTAACAACCCAGCCGGTTCGGTTAAAGACCGTCCGGCAGCGTCCATGATTCGGCGCGCCGAAGCGCGGGGGGAAATCAAGCCGGGTGATACGCTCATTGAGGCTACCAGCGGCAATACCGGCATTGCATTAGCCATGGCCGCTGCCATTCGAGGGTATCGCATGATTCTCGTCATGCCCGATAATCTTTCATTGGAGCGTCGGGCATCGATGGCGGCATATGGCGCCGAGCTGATCCTGACCAAGGCCAGCGATGGCGGCATGGAATATGCGCGTGATCTGGCAATGAGAATGCAGGATGAAGGCAAGGGCAAAGTGCTCGACCAGTTTGCGAACCCCGATAATTTTCAGGCCCATATCGATACGACCGGGCCTGAGCTGTGGGAGCAAACCGGCGGTGAAATTACTCATTTCGTCAGTGCGATGGGGACAACCGGCACGATTATGGGGGTTGGCATGTATTTGCGCAGCCAAAACCCGGATATTCAGATTGTGGGTGCGCAGCCAGCGGAAGGCTCGCAAATTCCGGGGATTCGAAAATGGTCACCTGCCTACCAGCCTAAAATTTACGATTCGTCAAAGGTGGATGCATTTGAACTGATTGATCAATCGGAAGCTGAAACGATGGCCCGGCGCCTGGCGGCGGAAGAAGGGATTTTCGGCGGTATTTCTTCGGCTGGTGCACTGATTGCCGCCCTGCGCGTGGCTGAGCGGGTAACGAACGCCACCATTGTCTTTATTGTCTGCGATCGTGGTGATCGTTACCTGTCGACCGGGGTTTTCAACCCAACATGAGCCTGGCGTTGGTCCGGCCGAGGTTGTGGTAACGGTTGGCCCAGTGGTTCAGAAAGCGCGACCGTAGCCCATATTGTCAGCCAGTATATTGGCCAGTTCCGCTACGGAAGTGGCATAGAAATAGCTGCGGTTATATTCCGTCAGGGCAAAGAAATTCGGGGTGGCAACCCGATATTCCGCCAGGTTGCGCGGTTCGTCGAGCAGGTCGATGACCCCAACGGGGTAGCGTGTCCAGGCGTTGCTGTCCTTTTGCGTTTGCGCCTTGAAACCGGCTTTTTCCAGTTCAGGCCAGGTCAGCTTGGGCGTGAGCCCGCCATCGACCCATTCTGCTGCGTTGGCAGGCACAGTAACCGACGCAAAAACCGGTAGCCCTGGTTCCCAGCCGTGCAGGCGCAGAAACTGCGCCACCGATGCAACTGCATCGGCGACACTGTGATGTAAATTGATTTTGCTATCGTTATCGCCATCGGCGGCAAACCGCCGCAAACTGCCCGGCATGAACTGTGGCAGGCCTATGGCGCCGGCAAATGATCCCGTTGCATTCAGCGCATCCAGCTGATTGGTCCAGTCAAGCTCTATGAGGTCGGCAAGCTGATCGCGGAACAACTGGCTTCGTTCGGGCCGGTTTGGGTCCGGATTGCGAAAACCCAGGGTGGCCAGTGCGTCGAGTACGGCAAAGCCGCCGGTATATCGCCCGTAGAGCGTCTCAACGCCGATAATGGCAACGATAACCGACGGCGGTACGCCGTAGTGTTTTGCGGTTTCGTCCAGCAATGCCTGGTGTTCCTGCCAGAAAGCGATACCTTGCTTGATGCGCACCGGCTCGACATAGCGTTTGCGATAGGTCACCCAACTGCGTTTGATGCGGCCGGAGGAGGGCGTCATGAGACGAGCGACCTTTGGGTTATAGTGTGCTGCTTGCAAGAGTCGCGTGACATGCTCCAGCGGTACGTTTCTGGTTTGTGATACTTCAAGCGCGTAAGCCTGAATGTCGGGTAACAGCTGTCCGTTGGCGTCGGTGAAGCCTTTGGCCTGATTGATCGACGTGCCGGCCTGAATGGCGGGAGCCTGTTTTGCGCGCGGCGAGACGTGTACCAAAGTGGTGGTCGTTCTGGGTGGTGCGTCGGCCACAGCCGGTTGATTCGTTTTTTGGGCTTGGCTGGTTGCCACGTTAGGTGCCGAAGCACATCCGGCCAGAACCAGAATAATCGAAGCTTGCAATACTTTTACGGCTTTGAACATAATCTTCCTTATGCAGACCCTATATATTACTCATCCTGCCTGCCATCTGCACGAAATGGGTAGCTGGCATCCCGAATGTCCCGAGCGGCTGGATGCGATCAATGATCAATTCCTGGCCAGTGGGATCGAGGGCTTGCTTCGCCCGTGCCAAGCGCGCCAGGCCAGCGAAGCCGATTTATTGCGCGTGCATACAAAGAAGCATATCGATTTTTTGAAAAAGCATGTGCCGGTTGAGGGGTATTTTGAAATTGATCCGGATACCTATATGAATCCGCACACGCTGGAATCTGCGTGGGTGGCGGCCGGAGCCGGCCTGACGGCGGTTGATGAAATAATGGATGGGCAGGCGCAAAACGCGTTCTGTGCGGTTCGGCCGCCGGGGCATCATGCCCGTCCTGACCAGGCCATGGGATTCTGTTTTCTGAATAACGTCGGCATAGCTATAGCGTATGCACTTGAAAAATATAATTTGAAAAAAGTGGCGGTGGTTGATTTCGATGTTCATCATGGAAATGGAACCGCAGAAATGTTTGCGAAAGAGCCCAGAGTGTTAATGTGTAGCTTTTATCAGAATTTGATATTTCCTAATGTACACACTGAAAAAAATTCGGAAAATATGTTAAACATACCGGTTGATGCCTATGCAACCGGCGATGTGATCAGAAAACTGGTTTCAGACCAATGGCTGCCGCGTTTAGAGGCTTTTGAACCCGAGTTCATTTTTGTATCGGCCGGCTTCGATGCCCATAGGGAAGACGAGTTGGCCCAACTGGGTTTGGTGGAAAGCGATTACGCCTGGATCACCGAACAGATCGTGGCGCAGGCGCAAGCGTCTGCGCAGGGTCGTATCGTTAGCTTTTTGGAAGGTGGCTACAATTTGTCGGCGCTTGGGCGTAGTGCAGTTGCCCATGTCAAGGCATTGGCTAAGCTGTAAAATGGAAAAATTTTAATCCCCCGGAGGAACTGCTCGATGAAGGTTTTGGTACCCGTCAAGCGTGTGGTTGATTACAACGTCAAGGTACGCGTGAAGTCCGATGAAAGCGGCGTTGATATTGCCAACGTCAAAATGTCTATGAACCCCTTCGACGAAATTGCGGTTGAAGAAGCAACGCGCTTGAAAGAGCAAGGAGCGGCAACGGAAGTGATTGCGGTATCCTGCGGGGTTCAGCAATGTCAGGAAACTTTGCGTACGGCCATGGCAATTGGGGCTGATCGTTCGGTTCTGGTTCAAACCGATGCTGAACTGCAGCCTTTGTCTGTAGCCAAGTTGCTGAAGGCGGTTGTTGAAAAAGAAGAGCCGCAACTGGTGATTCTTGGCAAACAGGCTATCGATGACGATGCGAATCAAACGGGTCAGATGCTGGCTGCGCTGCTGAACTGGCCACAGGCTACTTTCGCCAGCAAGGTCGAGGTCTCGGGCGAAACCGCAAAAGTAACCCGTGAAATCGACGGCGGTCTTGAAACGATTTCGCTGAAGCTGCCTGCCATTGTCACAACCGATTTGCGCCTGAACGAGCCGCGTTACGTGACGTTGCCCAATATCATGAAAGCGAAGAAGAAAACCATTGATACCTTTACGCCGGAAGATTTGGGTGTCGACGTTGCGCCCCGTCTTAAAACCTTGAAAGTGACCGAGCCGCCCGTGCGTTCCGCAGGCGTGGTCGTAGACGATGTGCCGGCACTGGTCGATAAATTGAAGAACGAAGCGAAGGTGGTGTAATTATGCCTATTCTGGTTATTGCTGAACACGATAATGCCCAGTTGAAAGGGGCAACCTACAATGTATTGGCTGCGGCTGCGAAGCTGGGTGACGACGTTCATGTGCTCGTAATGGGGCAGGATGCCCAGGCAGCGGCTGATCAGGTTGCCAAGGCAGAAGGCGTTGCCAAAGTCTTGCTGGCCGATGGCCCGTCGTTGGCTGAAGGCCTGGCCGAGAACGCCTCGGCCCAGGTGCTGGCCTTGGCGTCCGATTACTCCCATATCTTGTTTGCTGCCACGGCCTCGGGAAAGAACGTGGCGCCACGCGTTGCCGCCAAGCTCGATGTGGCTCAGATTTCCGATATTGTGTCGGTTGAGTCGCCCGATACTTTTACACGTCCTATCTATGCAGGCAACGCCATTGCAACGGTTCAGTCGGGCGATTCCGTGAAAGTCATTACGGTACGTACGACCGCTTTCGACGGTGTTGCTGCCGAAGGTGGGCAGGCTGCGGTCGAGTCTGTGACTCCGGTCGATGATTCCGGTTTGTCGTCATTTGTGGGTCGTGAACTGGCCAAAAGTGATCGTCCGGAACTGGCGGGTGCCAGTGCGGTGGTCTCCGGTGGTCGTGGCATGGGCAGCGCAGAGAACTTCAAGATTCTCGAGCCGCTGGCCGACAAGCTTGGTGCTGCCTTGGGGGCCTCGCGTGCCGCAGTTGATTCGGGATACGCTCCAAACGATTGGCAGGTGGGTCAAACCGGTAAAATCGTTGCGCCGCAGTTGTATGTGGCTGTTGGTATTTCGGGTGCGATTCAGCATCTGGCCGGTATGAAAGATTCCAAGGTCATTGTGGCAATCAACAAAGATGCCGAGGCACCGATTTTTGGTGTGGCCGATTACGGCTTGGTGGCCGACTTGTTCAAAGCCGTGCCCGAGCTTACCGACGCGTTGTAATTGGTGCATCCGGCCGGCGTGTCCCGGCCGGCCGATTTTCCGGGTTTGGAAAAAACTGCTTGCTAAAAACACTGTTGTTTTATACAGTATGAAAATACTGTGTTTAACGACAGTGTTTTTTTATTTGGTTTCTGTTTGTGTTTTTGTGCAAACAGACTTAATAGCGAGGCAAGCATGAACTCTTTTACACGAAACGGTCAAGATGCCGGAATTTTGGGAAACGGGCGTAACGCGCGCGGTGTAAATCAATCCGGGACATCAAAATGGCCGTTCACACCGGTAGCGCCGTTTCCCCGCTCCAAATCGTCGCAGCCAGGGCGGTATTCGGGCAGTGGTCATGATTCGGGTGGTGCCAAAGGCAAAGGCCAGCTGACCCGTGCTGCCATGCTGGCAGATGTTTGTTTGGTGGTGGTATGGGGGGCAACAATTCCGGGCCTGATGTGGCTGGGTACCTTAAGCGGCTTCTAATGCTGGCGCTGAATGGGCGCGCCTCTTGCCTCTGGTTGTGGTCAATGGGAATAGCGGGTGTCAGCGCGGAATGGAAAAGACTGCTTTTCATATTTATGTTTCTCTTATATAATCATGGGCTTTGCAACCTCATCCTCTGCTGGGCTTTTACAAAGAAAACACGCTGCTTAAGCGGCTGTACCCTGCAGGCTGTCCTTAAGGCAGACTGTGGGCAGGCTGTGAAACTTAAGCGGGCTGTAAAAGGTATTGCTTGAAACAAGCCCTGAACATGATGATTTATGGAGTCTATCGTGGACCTTATCCAACAGTTGGAGCAAGAAGAAATTGCTCGTCTTACCAATGGTGAACCCCGCCCCGTATTTGGGCCTGGCGATACCGTTGTCGTTAACGTAAACGTGGTTGAAGGTAACCGTAAACGTGTGCAGGCATACGAAGGTGTTGTTATTGCACGTCGTAATCGTGGTCTGAATTCCTCGTTTATTGTGCGTAAAATTTCTTCGGGTGAAGCGGTTGAGCGTACGTTCCAGCTTTACTCTCCGCAAATTGCCTCTATCGAAGTCAAGCGCCGCGGTGATGTCCGTCGTGCTAAACTTTACTACCTGCGTAACCGTTCGGGTAAATCGGCGCGTATTAAAGAAAAACTGGTTCGTAAAGCAGATAAAAAAGCAGCGCAATAAGCACTTTTTATTTGTCCCAGTTACAGCGAAGGCACCCCGGGCGGTGCCTTTGTTTTTATTTGGGTTTATGTCGCAAAATCCTTCGAGCCCTTCTTTTCGTTTGCGTTCCCCTGGCGTCAAACTCCTGTTTGACCCGCAAACGCAACCTGTTGTGGCGTCACCCGCTGTATTGCAGCCTTTGCCAGACTCGGCGCTTGAGGCAGACTTCATCGCCAAGGCTTTCGATCGTCGTATTGAATGGCAGGTTGAACCGGTTTTCGCGAAGGATTTTTTGGTTCATCGTGATCCTGACACCGGTTTATTGTTGCCCGATCATTCTGCAATGATTCCGGCGGCTGTCTTGTTTCCACTGATTCAGCGTGAGAGCGGCTTGCATGTGTTGTTTACGCGCAGGGCGGATCACCTGACTTCACATGCGGGCCAAATCTGTTTTCCTGGCGGACGAATTGAATTGCATGATGCAGATGTGAAGGCTGCAGCGCTTAGAGAAACGCACGAGGAAGTGGGTATCGGCGCCGAGCACATTCAATTGATTGGAACCCAGCCCGGTTTCATTACCTCTACCGGCTATACCATGCAGCCGGTGATTGGGTTGGTAAAGCCTGGCTTTGTCATCCGGCCCGATCACTCCGAGGTTGCAGAGGTCTTTGAAGTCCCTTTGTCGTATCTGATGGACCCGCGGCAACACCAGTTACACCAGGCAACGTTGCCCGACGGGCGCCAGCGATTGTATTTTTCCATGCCCTGGAATGATTATTTTATCTGGGGGGCTACGGCGGCATTGGTGCGTAATTTCTATCATTACCTGTCGGCCGCACACCAACAGCGGTAACGCTAGACCACAGCAGTTTATTTAGTATCGGCCCTGCGCTTCATTTTCTGCAAGTAAGCGCACATATAGTGCGTGCCTTGGGGCCGGGATGGCCCCGGTTTTAACGGCCTCCAAAATGGCGCAGCCGGGCTCGTGGCGGTGGGAGCAATTGTAGAAACGACATTGGCCTGCGTAAGGGTCGAACTCGGCAAATCCGGCTTCTATTTCAGTATGGCTTAGATGATACAGGCCGAAATTCTGGAAACCGGGTGAATCAATTAAATGCCCGCCTTGAGGCAGGTCGTACAAGCGTGTGCTGGTCGTGGTGTGCTTGCCGGCATCAAGGGCAATGGAGTGGGCCTGGGTTTGTGCCTGTGCGTTGGGAATGAGTGCATTCAGCAAGGTTGATTTTCCCATGCCGCTCTGGCCCAGCAATAGGCAGGTTTTATCTTGCAAGTGCGGGAGCAGGTATTTGCCGACCTGATCGGTGTGCAACGCACTGAGCTCAACGATGGGCAGGCCCAGTGCAGAAAAAGGTGCAAGGCGTTCACGTGCGGTTGCCAAAGATTCCTGTATGTCGGCTTTGTTCAGAATGATAAGACAATCGATGCCCGCAGCTCGCGCCGCCACCAGGGCGCGACCGACCAGATCATCCGAAAAAGCAGGGGTGGTTGCCACGACAATGAGCAGCAGGTCGACATTTGCCGCGAATTGCTTGGTGCGCATGTCGTCTGACCGATAAAGCAAGTTGCGGCGGTCAAGACGTTGGACAATGACGCCTTCTTCGTTGCCTTCCAGTTGCACGAGCACGTTATCGCCAACCGCAGCATCGCTTTTTTTACCTTTTGGGAAACAGGTGCGTTGCGAGCCGCCGGAGAGTTCAATGGTGTAATGACGTCCGTGAGCACTGACGACCCGACCGCAAACCGCGTTTTCATTTCCCATAACGTGTGGCTTCCAGGCCTAAAGGCCGTATTTAAGTTTCTGGATACGAATGGCCGCTGGTGGATGGCTGTCGTAAAAAGCGGAGTGAACCGGATCAGGCGTGAGCGTAGCCGCGTTATCGTCATACAGTTTGACCAGCGCGGAAACCAATGCATCCGGGTTAGCCTGTTGAGCCGCAAAATGGTCGGCCTGGAATTCGTCACGTCGCGACAGCAGGCTGAACAAAGGCGTGACCCAGAATGTGAAAACCGGCACAACCAGGAAAAACAATATTAGCGCCAACGCGTCGTTGGGCCGCCCCAGTTGCGGAATGACACCGAGGTCGGTGTAGAACCAGACCTGTTGCGAGAGCCAGCCCAGAACCTGGAAAAAGACCAATGCCAGCAAAAAGCTCAGCGCCATACGTTTAATAATATGTTTGAATTTGAAGTGTCCCAACTCATGCGCCAGCACTGCCTCGATTTCTTCGCCCGACAGTTTGGAAAGCAGGGTATCGAAAAAGACAATCCGGCGTGATTTCCCGAAGCCCGTGAAGTACGCGTTACCATGCGCCGAGCGCTTTGACCCGTCCATGACGAACAACCCGTTGATGGCGAAGCCGCAACGCTGTGCAAGGTTGTGAATGCGCTCGGCAAGTTCGGGGTTGTCGAGCGGTGTGAATTTGTTGAACAGCGGTGCGATGACGGTTGGGAAAAGCCACATAATGGCCAGGTTGAAGGCGACCCAGATTCCCCATGCCCACCAGTGCCAGTTGGTGCCCGCGTTACCCATGACCCACAGCACCAATGCGGCCAGAGGCAGGCCCAGAATCAGCGTGACCAGCAGTCCTTTGATCATATCGCTGAAAAATAGCCCCGGGGTCATTCGGTTAAAGCCGAAACGGGCCTCAAGACGGAATTTTCGCCATAGTGAGAAAGGCAGGTTCACTACACCCATAACAAGCACGACGGCACCGATAAGGGCCAATTGCCGCGCCATCTCATGTTCAATCAGGCGAGCGAGCTCGACATCGAGAAACTGCAGGCCGCCCAGCAGTGTGAGGCCGATCAGCACGGCCGCATCAACCAATGTTTCAACCATGCCTATCTGGATTTTGCCCTGCGTGTAGTCGGCCGCCCTTTGATGGCTGCGCAGGCTGATGCGATCGGCAAAGGCAGCCGGGACTTCATTGCGGTGCTGATAAACATGGCGACTTTGACGCCAGCCCAGCCAAAGACGGGTAACGATGTCGGCAAACAGAAAGGCAACAAACAGAATGGTGAACATAGGCAGTGGACAGTTATGCGAAAATTGGTGTTTTAAGGAATGATTATATGGCGGTTAATAAAGAACAACGTTTAATATGGCTTGATCTGGAAATGACCGGTCTTGATCCGGAAAAAGAGCGCATCATCGAGGCGGCGGTGGTTGTAACAGAGCCCGATCTTACGCTGGTGGCGGAGGGGCCGGTCATGGTGGTTCACCAAAGCGACGAACTTTTGAATGCCATGGACAAATGGAACACGTCGACGCATGGCCGAACCGGCCTGACTGAAAAGGTCAAGGCTTCGACCATTACGGAAGAAGATGCACAAGAAGCCCTGTTGCGGTTTCTGGCACAACACGTGCCGGCTGGAAAGTCGCCTTTGTGCGGCAACACGGTTGGGCAGGATCGCCGTTTCCTGGTTAAGTATATGCCGCGCCTGGAAGCTTTTTTTCATTACCGGAATCTGGATGTCAGTACGTTGAAAGAGCTGGCATTACGTTGGAGGCCTGAAGTGTATAAAAGTTTCGCGAAACAAAGCCGTCACGAAGCGCTGGCTGATATTTATGAGTCAATCGATGAGCTTAAACATTATCGTGAACATTTTCTTAAACTGGATACCCCGTCAGTCTCATGAATGAATCAACGATTACTTTGTCTGATAGCAGTGTGGTGCTGTCGATTCAGAATGGCATTGCCCGTATTACGCTGAATCGGCCCGAAAAGCTCAACAGCTTCACTGCCGAAATGCATGAGGCCATGCGCGAGGCTATGTCACATGTTGAGGCGCAATTGCCAAGGGTGTTGGTCTTGACTGGCGCCGGGCGCGGTTTCTGCGCCGGGCAGGACCTGTCGGCGCGGGTGGCCAAGCCGGGCCAGGCTCGGGTTGACCTGGGCGAAAGCATTGAAAAAAATTACGGCCCGCTGGTTAAACGCCTGCGTGCGTTGCCGATGCCTGTGGTTGTAGGCGTTAATGGCGTTGCTGCCGGCGCCGGCGCCAATCTGGCCTTGGCCGGCGATATTGTCATTGCACGGGAGTCGGCCAGTTTTATCGAACCGTTTTGTCGCCTGGGTTTGTTGCCTGACACGGGCGGGACTTACGCTTTGCCTCGCCTGGTGGGGTCGGCCCGCGCGATGGGTATGGCCTTGCTGGGTGAAAAAATCGGCGCGCGCAAAGCCGAGCAATGGGGGCTGATTTGGGAGTGTGTGGCCGACGACGCTTTCGAAGAGCGCCTGAACGATCTGGCGCTTCATTTTTCCACGGCACCCACGAAAGGGCTGGCCGCGGCCAAACAGGCCTTGAACCAGAGTTTAAGGAATACCCTGGCCGAGCAACTGGATCTGGAGCGTGATCTAATGCGCGAATTAGGCTACAGCGACGATTATGCCGAAGGAGTCGCCGCCTTTATGGAAAAGCGAACGCCGGTGTTCAAGGGGCGCTGAGCTATGTTATCGAACCTGCCTGGCACGGTCGCGGGAATAGGTACTGATATTGCGGTTGTCAGTCGTTTTGATGCGGCTTTCGAGCGGTTCGGGTTGCGTTTTGCGCAGCGTATTCTTGGGCCGGGCGAAATGCAGGTTTTCGAGCGTCGGCGTGCACGTGACCCGTCCCGCGGTATTCGCTATCTGGCCACGCGATTTGCCGCCAAAGAGGCATTTTCAAAAGCGATTGGCCTGGGCTTGCATAGTCCGATGTCGTGGACCCGCATGGAAACCCTGAACGCGCCGGGCGGCAAGCCCCAGGTGAAGCTGAACGGCGTATTGGCCGACTGGTATGCAGAACGGTTCGGCAGGGCGCATGTTTCCGTCAGCGATGAAAAAGACACGGTAATTGCATTTGTTTTGGTAGAGTCAAAGCCGGCCTGAGCGGCCAAGGGAGCATTATGGTAGCGGTATTGCCGCCCGGCCAGGTCATGGTCGATGTAGAAGGGGTGAGTCTTAAACCGAACGAACTGACGCGTTTGCGCCACCCCCATGTCGGTGGTGTGATCTTGTTTGCACGCAATTTTGACAGTCGTGAACAACTGACGCAGTTGTGTGCCGAAATTCATGCTGCGCGCAGCGAGCCCCTGCTTATTGCGGTTGACCACGAAGGGGGGCGGGTTCAGCGTTTCAAGTCTGATGGATTTACGCCTTTGCCGTGCATGCAGCGCTTTGGTGAAATCTGGGAAGATGACTCTTTGGCGGCCATGCGCCTGGCGACCGAAACCGGTTATGTATTGGGTGCGGAATTGCGGGCGTGCGGCGTCGACTTGAGTTTTACGCCGGTGCTTGATCTCGATTATGGGCACAGTTCGGTGATTGGCGACCGCGCTTTTCACCGCGAGCCTCAGGTTGTTGCCATGTTGGCAAGGTCTTTGATTCAGGGGCTCATGCTGGCCGGCATGGCTGCATGCGGCAAGCATTTCCCCGGTCATGGTTACGTGAAAGCCGACTCACATCACGAAATTCCGGTTGATGACCGCACGCTTGAGGAAATCATGCGTGAAGACGCCGCGCCCTATGGGTGGCTGGGCGACATGGTTTTGCCGTCGGTCATGCCTGCGCATGTCATTTATTCAAGCGTTGATGCGCATCCGGCAGGTTTTTCGCGCTATTGGATCCAGCACATTTTGCGTGAACAACTGGCCTACGATGGCGTCGTTTTCTCCGATGACCTGACAATGGAAGGCGCATCGGTGGCCGGCGATATTCTGGCTCGCGCGCAAGCGGCTTTCGGGGCCGGGTGCGATATGGTGCTGGTTTGTAATCATCCGGAACTGGCCGACACGCTTTTGCAGCAGCTTGAGCTACCGGAAAACAACAGCCAGGCCATTAACCGCATTCGCCAGCTTGCTCCCCGTTTTGCCTGCCCCGATTGGGCAACGCTACAGAACCAGTCACGATATCAGTATGCCCGAGACCTTCAATCTGAAATCATTTCTGGCTGATTTGCCGCATTTGCCGGGGGTATACCGTCATTTGGATGAAAATGACGAGGTGCTGTATGTCGGTAAGGCACGCGACCTCAAGAAGCGGGTTTCGTCTTATTTTCAAAAGAATCTGTCGAGCCCGCGGATTGCCCACATGGTGGCGCGGGTCAAGCGTGTTGAAGTAACCGTGACGCGTACGGAAGCCGAAGCGTTGTTGCTTGAAAACAATTTAATCAAACGCTTGCGGCCCCGCTACAACATTCTTTTCCGTGATGACAAGTCGTATCCTTACTTACGCATCAGTGGGCACGAGGCCCCGCGCATTGCTTATTACAGGGGTGTCACCAGCGGAAAAGGGCGCTACTTCGGCCCCTATCCCAACTCGTGGGCCGTGCGCGAGACAATTCAGATCCTGCAGCGCGTGTTCCGTTTGCGTACATGCGAAGACAGTGTTTATTCGAACCGTTCGCGCCCCTGTTTGTTGCATCAAATCGGCCGGTGTTCGGCGCCGTGTGTGGGGATTATTCCCATCAAGGACTACCAGCACGATGTTGAGCGGGCAGTGCGGTTTCTCGACGGGCAGGCCAGTGACGTGATGCGCGACATGGAAGAGCGTATGTTGAACGCGTCTGAACGCCTGGCTTTTGAAGAGGCGGCAATACTGCGAGACCAGATGGCGGCTTTGGCCAGTGTTTTGCAACAGCAAACCATGGAAAAAATCGGTGATGAAGATGCCGATATCATTGCAGTTTCCATTGCCGGAGGTCGGGTTTGTGTCAATCTGGCGATGGTACGGGGTGGTCGTCATTTGGGCGACAAGGCTTTTTTCCCTACCCACACGCAAGATGATGAGCCGGGTGAAATCCTGTCGGCATTTGTGGCGCAGCATTATCTTGACAGCCCGCTGCCGCCATTGCTGATTTGCTCGCATGCTTTATCCGACAACGATTTGGTTGGATTGCTGCAGGAACAATTGGGCGTGCGTACCCGTGTATTGACTCGACCGCAAGGCGTACGCCGCTCCTGGCTGGAGCAGGCGCAAAAGAATGCGCAAATGGCGCTGGCCCGCATGTTGACTGAGTCGGGCGCGCGTGTCACACGCACCCGTGCGTTGGCCGAGGCACTGGGGCTGGAGACGGATGAAGTGGCATTGGACGCCCTGTATATTGAATGTTTCGATATCAGCCATACCTCCGGTGAAGCAACACAGGCGTCGTGTGTCGTGTTCAAGCACCATGAAATGCAAACGTCACTGTATCGTCGCTATAACATTGCCGGGATCGCACCGGGTGATGACTATGCCGCGATGCGGCAGGTGTTGACCCGCCGGTTTTCTCGTGTTGCCGACGGTCAGGCGCCGATGCCTTCTTTGGTATTGGTTGATGGCGGCAAAGGTCAAATCAGTATTGCCCGCCAGGTGTTCGCCGAACTGGGATTGGATATTTCCACGCTGGTGGGTGTGGCAAAGGGAGAGGGGCGCCGGGTTGGGCTTGAAACATTGGTGTTTGCCGATGAACGAGAGCCGGTTGCCCTGGGTAAAGAGTCGGCTGCGTTGATGCTGATTGCACAGATCCGCGATGAAGCACACCGCTTTGCAATTACCGGGATGCGTGCGCAACGGGCCAAGGCGCGCAATGTTTCGCGGCTTGAGCAAATTGAAGGTGTGGGTGCCAAACGCCGGCAGAAATTACTGGCGCGTTTTGGCGGGTTGTCGGGCGTGTCTGCCGCCAGCGTCGACGACTTGTGTCAGGTGGATGGCATTTCAGCGGAATTGGCTGAGCGCATCTATTATGCGCTCCGATAAGTTAGTATTACGACTATGCCATTAAACATACCCATGATTTTGACCTGGTTGCGAATCGCCCTGATTCCGCTGGTCATTGCCCTGTTTTATCTTCCTGCCGCGTGGCTGGGGGGCGAGGCATTGCGCGACACGATGGCTGCCGGCGCGTTTATTGTGGCAGCGCTAACCGATTGGTTCGATGGCTGGCTGGCCCGGCGTTGGAACCAAACGTCGGCTTTTGGGGCATTTCTCGATCCAGTGGCCGATAAACTCATGGTGTGTGCGGCTTTGCTTGTGCTGCTCGATTTGCAACGGGTCGATGTTTTTATTGCGCTTATTATTATTGGCCGCGAAATCACCATTTCCGCCTTGCGTGAATGGATGGCAAAAATTGGCGCCAGCGGTAGTGTGGCAGTACACTGGCTCGGCAAATTCAAAACGGCTGCACAAATGGTTGCCATTCCCTGTCTGTTGTATGGTCAGCCCTTGTTCGGGATGTCATCGGCGCAGGTAGGCAGTATACTGATCATAGTTGCGGCTGTTCTGACTGTATGGTCGATGTTTTATTACCTGCGCCGTGCCTGGCCGCAAATCCGGGAACGCGCATCCTGAGCCTGCCAGGTATCGTAGCAGCAGGCATTTAGCTGGGTTTGGAAGATTATGGTTGCCACTACTGTTGAAGATATCCCTGATAGTCCGCAGGTTCAAAAAAACGATTGGAAAATTATCAGCTTGATCGGGTCAGCGCACGCCGGCTCACATTTTTTCCAGTTGGTTCTCCCTACATTGTTTTTATCGCTGGCCAATGAGTTCGGTTTCAGTTATGGCCAGCTTGGCCTGCTCGTGTCCGTTTTTTTCGTGACTTCGGGCATTGGGCAGGCGTCTTCGGGGTTTATCGTCGATCGTATTGGTCCTGCCCCGGTTTTGCATTTCGGCCTGGCGTGTTTTGTGTTGTCGGGCGTGCTGATGGGGTTTGCCAACGGTTATCCGCTATTGGTTTTGGCAGCATTTGTTGGCGGGGTGGGCAATTCCGTTTTTCACCCGGTTGATTACTCCATCATCAACCATCGGGTCAGCCGTTATCGCCTGGGGCATGCGTACAGCACGCATGGGTTCACGGGGAATCTGGGCTGGGCTTTAACGCCGGTTTACATGTCTGCGCTGATTTATCTTGCCGATTGGCGTGTGGCCGCTTTTGGCGCGGCTGCGTTGCTGGCGGTTATTCTGGTGGCGGTGTGGTTTGGTCGCCACCTGCTCTCTGGACAGAACATGGTGGGGCGCAAGATCAGCGCACCTGTCGATCACAAAGGCGATCCGGCCTCGCTGGCGTCCAAGTCGGTGGCGCAAACGTTTGTTACGCTGGTTAAGCAGCCTGTGTTGTGGGGGGCTTTCTTTTTCTTTACCTGCTCGACCATGTCGATGTCGGCGGTGCAAAGTTTTACGATTCCCATGCTGGGGCAGGTGTACGGTATCGATAAGGTGCTGGCCGGTACCGCGTTGTCGGGTTATATGCTGGCCTCTGCGATCGGGATGATTGCGGGCGGGTTCCTGGTTGGCGCAAGCCGTCGCAACGAAATGACCGTGGCGGGGTCGCTGATTCTGGCCGGGCTCATTCTTGTATTGCTGGCCTCGGGAATGCTGCATCCCTGGCTGGCGATTGCCATGGTGGGGCTGGGCGGTTTTTGCGCCGGTATTGCTGCACCTTCGCGCGACATGCTGGTACGCAGTGTTACGCCAAAAGGGGCAACGGGTACGGTCTATGGCCTGGTTTATTCGGGTATGGACGTGGGGGCATCGATTGGTCCGGTCGTGTTCGGTATTTTGCTCGACGCGGGTTTCCGCCAAGGCCCGTGGATAGGCGCTGCCATTACTTTTGTCCTGGCTGCGGTGGTTGCCCTGGTGATTGGCCACACGGTGGCACAACGCAAAGCGACAGGGGCGGCACCGGCATAAGGTACCGCGCCAGCCAGGGTGCTTCAATAATTACTGGCGAGGAGTGCGTGCCGGCTCGAACGACGTGGGCCGGCTGGCGCGCCAGGGGTTGATGTCCAACCCGCCACGGCGGGTATAGCATGCATATACAAATAAAAATTCCGGCTGGCAGGCCTGCCAGATATCACAGTAGATTTTTTCCACGCAGTGCTCATGGAATTCGGTGTGTCGGCGCAACGAAATAATATATTTGAGCAGTGATTCCCGGTTGATTTTCGGACCGGTGTATTGAATTTGCAAACTGCCCCAATCGGGTTGCCCGGTAACCGGGCAGTTCGATTTCAGCAAATCGGAAGTCAGCGTTTCGCTTACAGTTTGGGCATTGACGACGCATTTCAATAAATTGGCGTTGGGCTGGTAGTGTTCAATTTCGACGTCGGCCTCATCAATATTGATTCCCGCCAGTGGCGCGCATTGCGCTTGTCCAATACGGTGCAGGTCGGTCAGCACGACCTCAATGTTTGCGCCGGCCACTTTCGACAAGTCATTTTCCAGGCGTTGTTTAACCTCATTGATTGATTGAAATCGGCTTTCGTTAAAGCTGTTCAGATAAAGTTTGAAAGACTTCGATTCGATTATGTTCGCACTGCCGTGCGGCACGACAAAACGGGCCATCGCCACCAGGGGCTTGCCTCGTGCATTCAGCCAGGACACTTCGTAAGCATTCCAGATATCGGCGCCGACCCAGTTCGGTACAAAGGGCAGCATCGCACGATTGGTTTCCCGGTTAACGGCGAACAGAACGCTGGGGTCGTATTGTGTCGGATAGGCAGTGTCGCGTCCAAGGGGAGCCTGATCTAAAGAGGAAGACGACATTTTGATTTAAAAAAAGGTAGGCAAATTGAGACAGTCATGTGAACATTTTACTGCGCTTGATTTAAATCAATGAACAAAAGCTTACTATCAGGTACAGTTTTGCCATGTCCGTAATGTCTTTATTCGCCCCTCCGGCCGCAATGGCTCCGGCCGACCGAAATGCACGACGCCACATGGTGGCACGGTTGGGTTTGGCGTGGTTGGGCATGATGCAGGTCATGATGTTTGCGTTTCCCGGTTACTTGCGCAATCAACCCATGTCGGTTGAAAACCAATTGTTTCTCGATGAGGCCGTTGTGTTGCTCAACTGGTTAAGCCTGGTTCTTACGGTACCCGTCATTTTGTATTGCGCCTGGCCGGTTTGGAAAGGGGCACTGGGCCGCTCCCGTTCACATGTCATCACCATGGATGTCCCCGTTGCCTTGGGCATTTCGGCGGCGTTTATTCCCAGCGTTTACGCTACCTGGGTCAACCACGGTGAAGTGTATTTTGAATCGGTCACCATGTTTGTGGCTTTTCTGCTCACAGCACGCTACTTGGAATTTTGTGCGCAACAAACCATGGCACACGGCGCTTTTCATGAAAATATTCAATCATTACGCCATGCTTTGTCGGTGGGGGCCGACCGCGTCGCGCTTTGGTTTACGGTTGTGCAGCTTACTTTGGCCGCACTGGCAGGGGCATATTGGTTTGTTTTTGCACCGGAACATGCCGTAGCGGTGACGGTTGCATTGCTGGTAATCAGTTGCCCGTGCGCCTTGGCAATGTCGGTGCCCACGGCTATTGCCGCCGCGCATGCCAGCTTGTACCAGCGTCAGCACGTTTCTTCCCGCCATCTTGAACAATTATCCAAAGATACAACACGGGTGGCGCACCAGAATTTGTATGGTTCCATGATGTGGCACTTGTTGCTGACACCTTTGGCCGCATTGGGTTATGTGCAACCTTGGTTGGCGGCGATCACCATGCTGGTTTCATCGCTTGCCGTGGCGGTAAATGCCTTGCGTTTGTATCGCCGGCAATCGTATGAACTGGCCCACGTGTGGGCGGGCGGGCCGGCCGGTTCAAGGTTAGGCTAATGGGGGCGCTGTATTTATTGTTACCCATATCGCTCATATTGGTCGTGTTAATTGGTGCCGCTTTTTGGTGGGCCATTTTTTCAGGGCAATTTGAAGACACCGACAAGGCGGCGCGATCGATTCTGGAGGATAACGATACACCGGAACCCAAGGTGCAAGAACGAGAGGAAGAGAAAGAATCACGACGTGATAACGGTGAATAAACAAGTCAAGCCGAAAAAAATTTTGAAATTAATCATGTGTTTTTTGTTTTAGGGGATTTTTATGGGCAATTCCGGCACGCGGGTTAAGCAGCCAGAAACCTTTAACTATGGGGTGGTCAGGCAGTTTACTGTCATGACCATTGTGTGGGGGGTTGTGGGCATGGCGGTAGGCGTTCTGATTGCGGCGCAGTTGATCTGGCCCGATTTGAACTTCAATACACCGTGGCTTAGTTACGGGCGTTTGCGCCCGGTTCATACCAATACCGTGATTTTTGCCTTCGGCGGTACGGCTTTGTTTGCAACCTCTTACTACGTGGTGCAGCGAACCTGTCAGGTGCGTTTGTTCTCCGATAAACTGGCGGCCTTTACGTTCTGGGGTTGGCAAGTTTGTTTGCTGGCCGGTTTTTTAACCTTGCCCCTGGGTTATACCAGCACCAAAGAGTATGCCGAATACGAATGGCCGATTGATATCCTGATCACCCTGGTTTGGGTGGCTTACGCTGTCGTATTTTTCGGCACCATCTTTAAACGCCGTGTAAAGCACATTTACGTAGCCAACTGGTTTTTTGGCTCGTATATCCTGACCATCGCCATCCTGCATATCTTCAACAACATTGAAATTCCGGTTTCCATGTGGAAATCGTATTCCGTCTATTCGGGTGTGCAAGATGCCATGGTGCAGTGGTGGTACGGACATAATGCGGTTGGTTTTTTCCTGACTACCAGCTTCCTGGGCATGATGTATTACTTCGTGCCCAAACAGGCAAACCGGCCAATCTATTCTTATCGCTTGTCTATTGTGCATTTCTGGGCGCTGGCCTTTACCTATATGTGGGCCGGCCCGCACCATTTGCATTACACCTCCTTGCCCGACTGGACCCAGGCACTGGGCATGATCTTTTCCTTGATTTTGCTGGCACCGTCTTGGGGCGGCATGATTAACGGCATCATGACCGTATCAGGTGCATGGCACCGCTTGCGCACCGATACCATTTTGAAGTTCCTGGTCACAGGCTTGTCTTTCTACGGTATGGCCACATTCGAGGGCTCAATGCTGTCGATCCGTACCGTGAATGCCTTGTCGCATTACACCGACTGGACAGTGGGGCACGTGCACGTGGGCGCGCTCGGTTGGGTTGCGATGACTATTTTTGGTTCCTTCTACTACATGATTCCGCGTTTGTATGGCCGCTCGGAAATGGCCAGCCCCAAACAGGTTGAGCTGCACTTTTGGCTGGCCACGATTGGGGTGGTGCTGTATATCGCCTCAATGTGGGTTGCCGGTGTCATGCAGGGGTTAATGTGGCGCGCCACGGCTGAAGACGGCACGCTGGTTTACAGTTTTGTTGAAGCACTGCAGGCAACGTACCCGTTGTACGCCATTCGTTTGCTGGGTGGGTTCTTTTTTCTGGCCGGCATGCTCGTTATGGCCTGGAACACCTGGAAGACGTTACAGGGGCAGGACAAGCCCAACCCGGTGGTTTATCTGTATAACCCCGACAGCACCCAGCCGGAGCTCGTGGGGCCGCCTTCCGATAAACCTGTCACAGGCCCGGTGTCGGCTTAAGGAGTAGATGAATGGCCAATCAAAAGAAAAAGTTTTTCAGTCACGAAACACTGGAAACCAATATCGGCTTGCTCATTATTGCCAGTATTCTGGTGGTGAGCTTCGCCGGCCTGGTGCAAATTGTGCCGCTTTACTTTCAGCATTCCACAACGGAACCGACGGAAGGGGTTGAGCCCTACGAAGCGCTTCAACTGGTTGGGCGCGATATTTATATTCGTGAAGGGTGTGTGGGTTGTCACTCGCAACAGATACGTATGCTGCAATCGGAAGTGCAGCGATACGGCCCTTATTCGTTAGCCGGTGAGTTTGTGTACGATCATCCCTTTTTGTGGGGCTCGAAACGCACCGGACCCGACCTGGCTCGTGTCGGCGGTCGTTATTCCGATGAGTGGCACCGTATTCACTTGCGTAACCCGCGTGACCTGGTGCCTGAGTCCAATATGCCTGCGTATCCCTGGCTCCGGCATAACACCGTCGGCAATGCCGATGTGCAGGCGCGCATGCGGGCGTTAAGGGCAATTGGGGTGCCTTATACCGACGAGCAAATTGCACAAGCCCCGGAGCAATTACAAGGTCGAACCGAGGAAGATGCCCTGGTGATGTATTTGCAAAGTCTGGGTGTGGCCGGGCGTGAGGCCGCGGCGCGCGCTGTTGCGGAAGGGAGCCGATAGTCATGGGTATTGTTAACGGTATTGTCACGCTAGTCGCGTTAGTCACCTTTCTTGCCATTGTGGTGTGGGCTTTCTCAAAAGGCCGCAAGAAAGCGAACAAAGACGCTTCCATGCTTCCGTTTATGCAGCCGGATGAAGACAACCTGAGCAACGACAAGAAAAAGACACCTGGCACGCAAGAAAAAGGGGATTCTCATGACTGATTTCGTGAGCAGTTTTTGGGCTTATTTCATTGCCATTATGACGGCGGCGGGAATTATTTTCTGTGTCTGGTTGCTGTTTACCCAGCGTCGCTGGCTGGGCAAGGAAGTGAAAGAAACCAAGAACACCGGGCACGTGTGGGATGGCAATCTCATGGAGTTGAACAATCCCGTGCCGCGCTGGTGGACCGTGTTTTATCTGGCCTTATGTGTTTTTAGCGTGGGTTATTTGGTTCTGTATCCCGGCCTGGGCATTTTTAACGGGATTTTGAATTACTCAACGGCTCAGGAGGTTAAGCAGTCGCAGGAAGCGTTGTCTGAACGTATTCGTCCGTTCTACGCGCGTTACGAGGCCATGCCTATTGAGCAGGTTGCGGCCGACCCGCAGGCCCGGCAGATTGGCGAGCGTCTATTCTTGAATAACTGTGCGCAATGTCATGGGTCGGATGCGCGCGGGTCGGTCAGTTTTCCGAACCTAACCGATAAAGATTGGCTTTATGGTGGTTCCCCCGACCAAATTATGACTTCCATTACCAAAGGGCGTCACGGTGTGATGCCGCCCATGAACGCACAAGTCAGTGCGAATCAGGCTGCGGATATTGCGCAATATGTTCGTTCACTTTCCGGCCTGGCCAGCGATCCGTTGCAGGTCGTAAGAGGAAAGAAAGGTTTTGAGAATAATTGCGTGGCCTGCCACGGTGTTGACGGCAAGGGTAACCAGGCGCTGGGTGCGCCAAATCTTACCGACGACGTCTGGCTTTATGGTAGTTCGGCGGATGTCATTGTGAACACTATTCTGAATGGTCGCGATAACCAGATGCCGGCTCAAGAGGGAGTGCTGACTCCTGAACAGATTCGTATGTTGGCGGCCTGGGTATGGGGGCGATCAAATTCACCGCGTTAACCAGGCCGTATATCGTCGCGTTTTCAAGCAGGAGCGCTCATGGATAAGAAACCTATTGCTCAGTCGGAGGACCTGACCCAGACGGGTCAGGGTGCCGCGCCCGCGTGGCAGCCTCCCAGGGTGGCGCCCGCGCCGCGTCGGGGTGGGGTTTCACCACAGGTCGAGAAAGCGCTTACCGATGTTCGCAACAAGGTTTATCCTCGAGCGATAACCGGGCTTTATGCACGCTGGCGCGTCATTATGGTGTTGTTCACACAGGCCATTTTTTATGGTCTGCCCTGGCTGACCTGGGACGACCGTCAGGCGGTGCTGTTCGATTTGGGTGCTCGTAAGTTTTATATCTTCGGCATGGTGTTGTGGCCGCAAGACGTCGTGTACCTGGCCGTCTTGCTTGTTTTGTCGGCATTTGCCCTATTTTTGTTTACTGCGATTGCCGGACGATTGTTTTGTGGCTATGCGTGTCCGCAAACGGTCTATACCGAAATTTTCATGTGGGTTGAGCGAAAAATTGAAGGTGATCGTCTGGCGCGGATTCGGCTCGACGGTCAACCCTGGTCGTGGCGCAAACTTCGGTTGAAAGCGGCCAAACATGTCGTTTGGGTGGTTATAGCCTTTTGGACAGGCTTTACTTTTATTGGTTATTTCGCGCCTATTCGTGCATTAGGCGCCGATTTAATCGCCTTTTCGCTTGGCCCATGGCAGTGGTTCTGGATGTTGTTTTATGCTTTTGCCACATGGGGTAACGCAGGATTCATGCGCGAGGCGGTTTGCAAATACATGTGCCCGTATGCACGCTTTCAAAGCGTGATGGTCGATGACGACACTTTTGTCGTGACGTATGACTACAAACGGGGTGAGCCCAGAGGAGGGCGCTCACGGCAAATTGATCATAAAGAAGCAGGCATGGGTGATTGCGTTGACTGCACTTTGTGTGTTCAGGTTTGCCCAACGGGCATTGATATTCGCGATGGTTTGCAGTACATGTGCATCGGTTGCGGCGCCTGTGTCGACGCTTGTGATCAGGTGATGGACAAGATGGGTTATCCGAAAGGCCTGATTCGCTATACCTCGGGTGCCGCCATAACAGAAGACCTTACCCAGTCGCAAGCACGCAAGCGGGTTTTGCGGCCGCGTGTGCTGTTTTATATGGGGCTGATGGCGGTTATTGCAGCAGGGTTTGCTTTCTCGTTGTTCACCCGTGAAACGCTGAAAATGGATATTATTCGCGACCGCGGCAGCCTGGGTCGCGAGATTCCAGGCAATTTAATCGAGAATGTTTATCGCTTGCAGATAATGAACACGGACGATACGGCGCTTACCGTTACATTGCGTGCCGATGGCTTGCCGGGGCTTGAAATGCTGGCTGCCACAGGTGAACCCACCGGCACAATTGAAGTAGCTGGTGGCAGCCACCGTTTGGTACCTGTGCTGGTGCGTTTGCCTGCAGGTCAGGCCGGCCCCGGCGTGCACAGTATTTCGTTCGTCGCCCGTGCTGAGTCGGCCTCTGGATCAAGCGCGCAGCTTGTCGAGCAAACCAGTTTTTATGTCCCGCAATGAAACAAGATTCCAACCATACTGACACGCGCCCCTGGTGGAAAGAGCCCTGGCCCTGGATTTTGATGGCCGGCCCGTTTATTACCTTGGTGGGGTGCGCGGTAACGATTGTGCTGGCAGTGCATTATTACAGTGATCAAGCAATTCACGATGGTGGGCAGCGTAAAGGTTTGGTCGTGCAAAAAATACAAGATGCGCCGTTGCCGGAGATGGACGCTAAAAACACGTCTGCCGAGACGGCAGCCCATAACAGGAGACAATCACCATGAGCCGCTATTCTCTAATGTGGATACTGTGGCCCTCGTTTTTATTTGCGGGGGCGGGCAGTGCCACGGTATTTGCATTAATTGATCCGCTGGATATTGCCGTGTTCGGCTCGATGCATTTTAGCCGCGAAGTTGTGTACACAGCAGGCTTCTTTCTATTCTGGATTATGACTGCGCTGTCGAGTGCGCTGACGCTGTATATGGCCCCGGCGGAAGGGGTTGATCAGTTGCCTGATCGTTGAGTGACAAGGTGGGTTACCCGCAGTCGGTGCCGGCTAAATCGCGCAGCGCGGGCAGATCGAGCAATTTGACTTCGCGTTGGTGAATGCGGATGAGGTTTTCACGTGCGAAACGGGAGAACAGGCGGCTGACCGTTTCCAGTGTCAGGCCTAAATAATTGCCGATTTCTTCCCGGCTCATGCGCAAAATGAATTCAGACGAGGAATAGCCGAGGATGGATAGCCGTTGCGACATGTTTACCAGAAAAGCCGCCAGGCGTTGTTCCGAGCGCAAAACGCCCAGTGATACGACCAACTGGTGTGAGCGCTTCATTTCCGTGCTGGTCAGACGGCGCAACTGTTGCTGCAGTGACGGAATGTGCGCCGCGATGCGGTCGATTTCCTCGACACGTGCCACACACACCTCGCTGTCTTCCAGCGCAACCGCGTGCGATAGCTGGTGTCCTTCCAGAAAGCCGTCGAGTCCGGCAATTTCTCCGGGAAAGAGAAACCCCGTAACCTGCACACGGCCTGCGGCGTCTTCCAACTGCGTTTTAAGTGATCCGACCCGAATACCGAAAATGGCCACGGCACAATCGCCTGCCTTGAACAGGCTTTCACCCTTTGGAATACGCAAACGTTCCTGGACGACGTCCTCGAAGCGGCTGATATCGATGGCCGACATGCCCATAGGCAGGCACAGGTTGTTCAGCATACAGGTTGAACAACGGCTTGAGTCTTGCGTCAGAGGGATTCGTTTCTGCATAGACGTCGTGGTGCCTGGGGGAGTCGCGTATTGAGGGAAGTTTATATGCCTGTGCAATAAGCTTATGATACGACTTGGACGCAATTGTACATGTTTATGTAACGATTGACATCATATGCAAATGATTTTCGTATCCGATATGCATAGTACAAACAGCTTAATGCTTATCCCAATAACTGGGCCGGGCGTAGGTGTTTTTCAGCATTTCAACAAAAACCCGCAGTCGTTGCGGTTGATGCCTGCGTTCGGTAAGGATGGCAAAAATACCGTTTGGGGGGGCGGCATAATCATCGAGCACGCTCACAAGTCGCCCCGCTTCGAGTTCTTGCCGAACCTCCCACAACGACCGCCACGCCAATCCACAACCGGCCAGTGCCCATTCAAGCAAAACGGAGCCGTCGGTACTGGTAAGAGTGCCTTTTACCCGGTGTGCTCTTACCTTGCCGTTGTGTTGAAGCAGCCAGCCTTTCGACTGGTTCCCCTGGCTGCCGAACGACAGGCAGTTGTGCTGAATCAGGTCGTCGGGCGTGTCGGGGCGGCCGAATCGGTCGAGGTAGTCGGGCGAAGCGACAATGACACGGCGGTTATCCGCCAGGCGCATTCCAATGAACTGGGAGTCGTCCAGGTCGCCGATCCGGATGGCGCAATCGTAGCGTTCCTCAATCAAGTCGACCAAGCGGTCGGTCAGGTCGAGCGTAATGTGAATTTCGGGGTAGCGGAGCAAAAAGGCGGGTACCAGTGGGGCGATATGACGGCGCCCGAAGCCGGCAGGCGCACTAATGCGCAGTTCGCCGCTGGGGCGGGCACTGCCTTGCGCGACCTGGCTTTCCGCATCGCTCAGTTCTTTCAAAATGGATTGGGCTTTTTCCAGAAAGGCAGTACCTTCGTTTGTCAGGGACAAACGCCGGGTCGAGCGTATCAGCAATTTCACGCCCAGCCGCTTTTCCAGCGCATCCATGCGGCGTCCCATCATGGTGGGCGCAACGCCTTCGGCCCTGGCTGCAGCCGAGAGACTGCCCAGAGTGGCAACAGAAACAAAACTTTCCAATTGTTTGAATTTATCCATTTTTCACATCTTGAAATGCAGCGTTGCGGCCTTATTTAATCATCATTCGAGCAGATGCTCAGCCTTATTTTTGAAAGAAGACTATGCGATTCGACAAATTAACAACCAAATTTCAGCAAGCACTTGCCGATGCGCAAAGTCTTGCTATCCAGAACGATAATCAGTATATCGACCCGTTGCACCTGTTGTCGGCCTTATTGGCTGACACCGATAGCGGGGCCGGCAGTTTGCTGGCCCGGGCAGGCGTTGCGGTGAATCGGCTGGCACCGGCCGTTTCTTCCGCGATCAAGTCGCTGGCACAAGTGCCTGGCTCGGCGGGCAACGTGCAGATCGGGCGGGAGCTTCAGTCGGTGCTTGCACGCACGGATAAAGAAGCATCGAACCGTGGCGACGCCTACATTGCGAGCGAGCTGTTCCTGCTGGTGCTGGTCGACGACAAGTGCGAGGCCGGCCGCCTGTTGCGTGAGGCGGGGGCGCAACGCAAGCCGTTGGAAACGGCAATTGACGCGGTGCGCGGCGGCGCTACGGTGGGCGATCCGGAAGGAGAGTCGAACCGGGAAGCCTTGTCGAAATACACAACCGATTTAACCGAGCGTGCGCGTGAGGGCAAACTGGACCCCGTTATCGGGCGCGACGATGAAATCCGCCGCACTATCCAGATTCTTCAACGTCGTACCAAGAACAACCCCGTCCTGATTGGTGAGCCGGGGGTGGGCAAGACGGCAATTGTGGAGGGCCTGGCCCAACGCATCATTAATAACGAAGTGCCCGAAACCCTTAAAGGCAAGCGGGTCCTTTCGCTTGATCTTGCCGCTTTGCTGGCCGGAGCCAAATACCGTGGCGAATTCGAAGAGCGCCTGAAAGCGGTTTTGAAAGAGCTCTCGCAGGATCAGGGCGGCATTATCGTATTCATTGATGAGTTGCACACGATGGTAGGTGCCGGCAAGGCCGAGGGGGCCATGGATGCCGGCAACATGCTTAAGCCCGCCCTGTCGCGAGGTGAGCTGCATTGTATTGGTGCCACCACGCTGGATGAGTACCGAAAATACATTGAAAAAGACGCAGCACTGGAGCGCCGGTTTCAAAAAGTACTGGTCGACGAGCCGGATGTGGAATCGACCATTGCTATTTTGCGCGGCTTGCAAGAGCGCTACGAGCTTCATCACGGGGTGGACATTACCGACCCGGCCATCGTGGCGGCGGCCGAGTTGTCGCATCGCTACATTACCGACCGCTTCCTGCCCGACAAGGCGATCGACCTGATCGACGAGGCCGCGGCGCGTATCCGCATGGAAATTGATTCCAAGCCAGAGGTCATGGACAAGCTGGATCGGCGCATTATCCAGCTGAAAATTGAGCGCGAGGCGGTAAAAAAGGAAACCGACGAAAGCTCCATGCGTCGTTTGAAAGTCATTGAAGACGAACTGGAGAAACTGCAGCGCGAATATAACGATTACGAAGAAATCTGGAAATCGGAAAAGGCGGCGGTACAAGGTTCGCAATCGGTCAAGGAAGAAATCGAGCGCACGCGTGCCGAGATGGCCGAGTTGCAGCGCAAAGGCCAGTTCGACAAGTTGGCCGAGCTCCAGTACGGAAAACTGCCCGAGCTTGAGGCGCGCTTGAAAGCGGCCGAAGCGGGTAATGCCGACGAGCAGGAAAAGTCGGGCAAGCCTCGCTTGTTGCGCACGGAAGTGGGTGCGGAAGAGATTGCAGAAGTGGTCTCCCGTGCCACTGGCATTCCCGTATCGAAGATGATGCAGGGCGAGCGCGAAAAGCTGCTGGCGATGGAAGCGCATTTGCATCGTCGTGTGATTGGGCAGGATGAGGCAGTCAGCCTGGTGGCGGATGCCATACGCCGTTCGCGCGCCGGGTTGGCCGATCCGGCACGGCCATACGGTTCGTTTCTGTTCCTGGGGCCGACAGGCGTGGGCAAGACGGAACTGACCAAGGCGCTGGCGGACTTCCTGTTCGATTCCGAAGATCACATGATCCGCATCGACATGAGCGAGTTCATGGAAAAGCACTCGGTTGCGCGTCTGATTGGTGCGCCGCCCGGTTATGTCGGTTATGAAGAGGGGGGGTATTTAACCGAGGCCGTGCGTCGCAAGCCTTACAGTGTAATTTTGCTGGATGAGGTGGAAAAAGCGCATCCCGATGTGTTCAATGTGCTCTTGCAGGTGCTTGACGATGGCCGCTTGACTGATGGCCAGGGTCGGACCGTGGATTTTCGCAATACGGTGATCGTGATGACGTCGAACCTGGGTTCTCAACATATCCAGAGCATGGCGGGGCAACCCTACGATGTGGTCAAAGAAGTGGTGTGGGAAGAGTTGAAAACTGCGTTTCGACCCGAGTTTCTGAATCGAATCGACGAAGTGGTTGTCTTTCACGGTTTGGAGGCCAAGCACATCGAGTCGATTGCAGGCATTCAAATTCAGCGCTTGCAGGCACGTTTGGCACAGCACGAAATGCGCCTGGAGGTCTCTGACTCGGCATTGGCGCAGTTGGCCCATGCCGGATTCGATCCTGTTTTCGGCGCACGTCCTTTAAAACGCGCGATCCAGCAGCATATTGAAAATCCGGTGGCCAAACTGATTCTGGAAGGCAAGTTCGGCCCGAAAGACGTCATTCCGGTTGATTGGCGTGACGACAAGTTCGTGTTTCAACGGACATTGCAGTAACAGCAAAAAGCCCGCTTTTAAGCGGGCTTTTTGCATTGGTGTGCACGTAACGCATTGACGGGCTGTTGATGGGTTGATTGCGGGCCCGTATTCGTTTACAGCGTTTCTTCGCGTCCGTAGAACTTCACACCGATTTCAATGGCCTCGCGGCCCTGGGCGCGGCGATGGCGGTTGGTGTCGCGCAGGGAGTAAATGCAGCCGCAGTACTCCTGCTGGTAGAAATTTTCCCGCTTGCTGATTTCGATCATGCGGGCCGATCCGCCGCCTTTACGCCAGTTGTATTTCCAATAGGCCAGATCGGGATAACGGGCAGCCGCCCGCTCGCCGCAACCATTAATCTGGTTCATGTCTTTCCAGCGCGAAATGCCCAATGAACTGGTGATGGTATCAAAACCGTTTTCGTGGGCATAAAGCGCCGTACGTTCGAAACGCATGTCGAAACAGACGGTGCAACGCTCGCCCCGTTCCGGTTCGTTCTCCAGCCCTTTAACGCGCTCAAACCAGTTATCCCGGTCGTAGTCGGCATCGATGAATTCGATATTGTGCTCTTGGGCAAAGCGAATGTTCTCGTTCTTGCGGATTTCATATTCACGGTCGGGGTGAATATTGGGGTTGTAGAAAAAGATGCTGTACTCGATACCCGAGGCGGCCATGGCTTCCATGACTTCGCCTGAACAAGGGGCGCAGCATGAATGCAACAGCACTTTCTTGCGGTTGTCGGGGAGTTGAAGCTGGGGACGTTTGTAATCACTCATGGTGTCTATTTTAATCGGGTAGCACCGTATTCCAAAGTGCAATGACTGCATCGCGTTCAACCACGAATTCATCCTGGGGAACACGCGCGGCTTCGGCGCCTTGCAGGCGCAAGCTGTGCTGTGCCTTGCGAAAGACCCGGTAGGCGTCTGAAACTTCCCCGGCGAGCTCCGCCGGAATGAGTTTTGCCTCGGACGCCAGCTTGAGCAAAGTGATATTGCCCAGGTTTTCTAGCAAAACAGGGTGTTCGCATGCATGGCTCAATACGAGGTATTGCGTAATAAATTCAATATCGACCATGCCGCCCCGGTCGTGCTTCAGGTCGAACAATTCGCTGCGGTTGGGATGGCCGGCGGCAATTTTTTGCCGCATTTCCTTAACGTTCTTGTATAGCGCAGCCGGGTCGCGCTCCAGCAGCAATACGTTGCGGCGGGTGGCTTCAAAGCGTTCCCCCACTTTCGGATCGCCGGCGGCAAAGCGGGCGCGCGTGATGGCCTGATGCTCCCATGGCCAGGCGTGGGTGAGCTGGTATTGCTCGAATGCTTCGATGGAAACGGCCAGTAAGCCCGCATCGCCATCGGGACGCAGGCGCAAGTCGATTTCGTAAAGCCGGCCTGAAGAGGTCATGGTTGACAGCCAGGACGCCATGCGCCGTCCCAGTTTCGCGTATATTTCGCCTGCGTCGTCCCGGTCGTCGTCGTACAAGAACACCAGGTCCAGATCGGATGCGTAGCCCAGTTCCTTGCCGCCCAGGCGCCCGTAGGCGATGACAGCGAAATGATGAGGTGGTACGGACAGGTGACGCTGGTCTTTGGGCTGCACCATCGGCCACACGCGTTCGATGGTTTCGTTAAGCAGCATGTCGGCCAGTGCGGACAACTGATCGGCCAGTTTTTCAACGCTCAGCACGCCGCCAAGATCTTGTGCCAGCAGTTGGAAACTGACCTGACGCTGCAAATCGCGCATTAAATTCATTTGCTGTTCGACATCGGGCTGCCCGGAGGGCAGGAGGCAGGCATCGAGTTCGCTACGCAACTGTTGCGCCAATTCGGTAAAGTCGGGCGCAGCCATAAGCGAGTGCCATTCAATCAGTCCATCGAGAAGCAGGGGATATTGGCGCAAGTATTGTGCGGCCCAGGGGCTGGCACCAATAATGCGGGCGACCCGGGCCAGCGTTTCGGGATATTCCGCCAGCAAGGCCAGATAAGGGCTGCGCTGCGCGATTTGTTCCACCAGGTCGCACAAGCGGATGGCGGTTTGTTCCGGGTTGGTGGTTCGATGCGCTGTTTCGAGCATGGCAGGCAGCAGGGTTTTGACGCGTTTGCGGCTGCTGGTGGGCAGGCTGCGGATACGGTGGCTTTGCATCAAAGCTTCGATTCGCTGGGCAACGGTTTCGCTTGCCTGGCCAAAGTACGTCTTGACTTCGTCATCCAGCTCGTCGGGGTTGGTATCCATAGAGGGGTTATTGTTTTCCTCTTCCGGCGATTCGCCCATGCCTGCGATACGAAAAGCATTTCGGAACGTGCCGTTCACAAACGCACGATGTGCATTCAGCGTTTCCTCGAACTCTGATCCGGACATGCCCATGGCAAAGGCCAGTTCCTCACGTAATTCCGGGTCATGGGGGAGCAGGTGCGTTTGCTCGTCTTCACGGTACTGAAGCAGGTGCTCTGTGCGGCGCAAAAACAGATACGCCTCTTCAAGTCGGCGCGTGAGCGTTTCGTCGAGAATGCCGGCTGAAAATTGCTGCTTCAGGGCTTTGAGCAGGTTGCGTTTCTGCAACGAAGGCGTCCGGCCGCCGCGAATGAGCTGGTTCAGTTGAACGACGAATTCAATTTCCCGTATGCCGCCGTCGCCCAGCTTGATATTGTGTGTGGCGTCGATGCCGTTGCGCCGGGTGGCGCGCCGGTTCCAGTCTTCCCGTATGCGTTCCCGCAACGCACGCAGCGAAGACAAGGCGTCGAAATCAAAATATTTCCGGTAGACGAAGGGGCGACGCAGCGCTTCAAGTTGTGCTCGCTGCGGCTTCGGGTCGCTGTCTTTGAATGCCTTGGCCGGGACGGCGCGCGCTTTGAGCCAGGCATAACGCTCCCATTCCCGTCCCTGGCTCACCAGGTAGTTTTCCAGTGCGTCCAGGCTCCAGGCCAACGGACCGGCGTCGCCATCGGGGCGCAGGCGCAAATCGGTGCGGAACACCACCCCATGCTCGTCGGGTTCGGAAAGAATCGGCATCATGCGTTGGGTTGCACGCCCATAAAACTCATGATGACTGATTCTGCGGCGCCCGGTGGTTTCACCCTCTTCGCCGTAAAGCATGATCAGGTCGATATCGGATGAGACGTTCAATTCGCGACCACCCAGTTTGCCCATCGCCAGAATCAACATTTCCTGGGGTTTGCCGGTAGCGGGGTCAATGGGTGTGCCATGAAGCTCGGCCAATTCCGTTGCAACTGTGCGGTAGGCCTGCGCAATTGCCAGGTCGGCCAGATGCGACATGGCCTGAACGACCTCTTTAAGGTCGGCCAGCTTGGCCAGATCGCGCACGAGGACCGTGTAAAACACCTGGGTGCGGACTTCGCGCAGCGCTTTGCGCAGCGTATCAAGCGGTACAATGCCCTCGGTCGACTTGGCTTGTATGGCATGCAGAAACCATTGATCGATGCGGGCGGGTGTAACGGGCTCTTGAGCCGCTTGTTCAAGCCAGGTTTCAAATTCAGGGCTACCTGCGATCTTGCGTCGCAGCGCACCCGACCAACGGGAAGCAGTTTTTATCGGCGTAGTGTGGTTCATGCTAAACACGTATAAGACGTAACCAGAAAATTCGGGTATAAGTCGAACAAGATACCGCAAAATGCGCTTGCCATGTTGTCAGCTTAATCAGGGATTTCGTGCGTTCCTTTCCTAAAATACTACGTGGGCTGGGTTGGCTGGCCTTGGTCATTTATCTTGTTCTGGCGTCGTTCATTCTTGTTTTGCGCTATGGGATATTGCCGAACATTGATACCTGGCGCCCGACGATTGAACAACATATTTCCCAGGCGATGGGCGGGCCGGTTTCCCTGACCCGCCTGCAAGCCGATTGGAAAGGCCTGAACCCCAGCCTTGATATTACGGGCCTGCGCATTCACGATCGCAATAACGATCTGGTGCTTAGTCTGCCCCGTGTGCGTGCGCAACTGAACTGGCTTGCCCTGATACGGGGGCAGGTTCAATTTGCCACCTTGCAGGCCCAAGGGCTTGAGCTGGATTTACGTCGCGATGCACAAAACAATTTGTGGGTTCTGGGCCATGAAATCGGAGCCCTTGATGACAATAGCAGCGGGAAGTCGATGCCGCCGGTGCTTCAGTGGCTCTTACATCAGAAGTCGCTGGTTGTGGAGCAGGCAACGGTGCATTGGAAAGACGAGTTTCGCAATGCCCCCGTTTTATCATTGGATAATGTTCTTATCCGGTTCGAGGGTGATGGGCGCACGTTTCAGGCGCGCGTGCGGGCCGGTACCGATGCCCTGATGCAGTCTGCACAATTGTTGCTGAGGCTTGAGTTTGAGCAAAGTTTAGCGACAGCGGAAGTCCCCGGGCGAATGGCGGCATTGCCGGCATGGAAGCTACAGGCTTTTGCAGATATTCAAAGCATGGATATGGTTGCCTGGGCACCGTGGATCAACATGCCCGAAGAACTTCAAAGCGGCATGGTCTCGACGCAGGCGTGGGTCGACGCCCAGCGTGATCGGGCACCGCTGGTGACGCTTGATTCGGAAATGACGAACGCTCACTGGAATGGTGTCGACAACACCCGGATTAAAGTGGCCCAGATGCGTGTTTATGCCCAGGGCCGCCTTCCGCTGTCCGTTGATGCAACCCCGCCGCAGGAAAGCGCGCAGTTGTCTCTGGCGGTTCGCCTGCAGGCAATGGATGTCGATATGCCAACGTATTTCAGCAATTCGCTGGCGTTCGACGATGTGCAGTTGGGGGGCATGCTAACCCACGAGAAGGGCGCGTTAAGGCGGCTTGAACTGAACACCGCCCGAATCGTCAATGCCGATATGGATGTGACATTTGCGGGCCATTGGCACGATGACCCGGCATATTCACTGGGCACCGTCGAGACACAGGGACGTTTTGCGCGAGCCAGTTTGAACGCCATTCATCGTTATCTGCCGTTAGAGGTTGATGCCGATGCGCGAGACTGGATGTCGACCGGCTTATTGCAAGGTCAGTTGTTGGGGGCCGGGTTTGTCTTGCGTGGCGATCTGGCCGCTTTTCCGTTCGGCAGTCAGCCGGAAAAAGGGCATTTTTATGTAGGTGGGCCGTTTGAAGATGCCATTATCGATTATGTGCCTTCAACACCCGACAGCCCGGGATGGCCGCGTCTGGAAGGGTTGAACGGATTGGCGTCGTTAACCGGGACTGAACTGCGTGTACAGGCTGACTCTGGGGGAGTAACACCGGGAGACGGGCCCACGATTGCACTTGAGCGGGTTTTGGCGCGTATCCCTAATGTGGAAGACAATGCCACTTTGCTGCTCCAGGGCCAATCATCTGCGCCGGCCGCTGCCTATCTGGCGTTGAACCGGCATTCGCCTTTGAGTGGCCTGCTGGACAATGCGTTGGATGAGGCACAGGCCGACGGTTCCTGGCGAGTGCCTTTATGGTTGAACGTGCCTTTGTACGATACCGATGCAACCACGGTGTCGGGGTCGATCGTGTTCAATGGCGGTACGTTTCAACTTGATTCGGCCATGCCGGTCATGTCGGCTGTGAGCGGCCAGCTTGATTTTTCCGATACCGGTATTCGTTCCCAGGGTGTCAAGGCCACCGCTTTGGGTGGTGCGCTTGCCGTTTCAGGCGGCCTGGGCGGCAATAACACAAATCTTCTGATTGCCGGCGAAGCCGATTCCCAGTCTCTCGCGCGTTTTGCCGGGCTAAGTCAATCGGTGGGCCTGGAAGGACGCGCTGCTTATCGTGTCGAGGTCGAGCGTACACCGGCGGGTCGTTACGATATCGATTTAACATCCGACCTGAAGGGCATGCGAATTGACCTGCCCAGCCCGCTCGGCAAATTTGCCGACGAAGCCTTGCCGCTTTATGCGCAGTGGCAACCGTTGGGCCAGGGGCGGGGGCAATTGCAAGTGCGCCTGGGTGACGACATTCGCATGGATATGCGTCGTGACCCGGCTGTAAAAGGCACGTATTTCAATCGCGCAGCCATTGGACTGAACAAACCGCTTGTTCTTCCCCAGGCCGGCATGAATATCGACATTCGGTATCCGGCGCTTGACCTGGACGCCTGGCTGGCCCTGATGGATTCTTCAACTGGCAGTGCCGAAACGTCCCCCGGCTTGTTACCGGCACTCAGGCAGATTCGTATCCAGTCCGACCGTTTACGTGTCCAGGATGTTGATTTAGACAAGGCAACTCTTACGATTTCGCCGCTTGAACAACCCGACGGCTGGCGATTGGATATCAGTTCCACCCAGACGGCCGGCACGTTGTGGTGGCGAGAACCCGTTTTGTCCCAACCTGCTTCGCTTGAGGGTAAATTTGCGCGTCTGGCGCTGGGGAACCCGGATGCGTCTCCTGCGCAAGACGAAATCAAGCCACCATCTGAGTCACGATTTGAAGATTTCAAAATACCCTCTCTTAATCTGACGGTCGACGAATTGATGGTGTACGGCGAGGATGTCGGGCAAGTGATGCTGAGCGGAGCGGTTTCCGGCGCCGGGCGTGTGCTAAATATTGATCAACTGGAAGTCAAGAACACAGGCGCAACGCTAACCGGGAAAGGTGCATGGCGGCTCGATGGTGCAAACAGGGGGTTGTCGTTGAATGCTTCATTGGCGGTTCAGAATCTGGGACATTTTCTTGACCATGTCGGACTGAAGCGGGCTGTGTCCGGCGGTAGTGGTTATATTGAAGGCACATTAACCTGGAATAACCTGCCTTGGCGTTTTCAGAAGTCGGACTTGCAAGGGCAGTTGAACGTTAAGCTTGAAAAAGGACGTTTGAGTTCCGTGAACTCGAGATCGGCGCGTGTGCTGGAGCTATTGTCGTTGCAGTCTTTGCAGCGCATTTTTTCATTCGAGGCGAATCCCGAGGGCGCTTTCGCACAAGGGTTTCCATTCGACTTGCTGGAAGGCTCGATACAGATTCAAAGCGGCGTGATGAGCACCAATAATTTTCGCGTGAACAGTCCCGTGGGTAACATCAGTCTGGGGGGTGACGTTAACGTGGTGAATGAGACGCTGGATATGCAGGCAATGGTGGTACCCAATCTGGACATGAGCGGGGCGTCGATCGCGGCAGGCATTATCAACCCCATCGTGGGTGTGGGCGCATTTTTAACCCAGTGGCTGTTGAAAGCACCGCTGAGCAAGGCCATGACGATTCACTATGATGTTTCGGGGACCTGGGCCGATCCGAAACTGCGCGAGCTGAAATAAAAAGGGCTGGCCTTGCGGGTGTCAGGCACCGCCCGGCCAACCCTGTTTGTTCAGCGATGTGTATGCCTTTTGGTTAATACACCCCTTGTTGCAGCATGGCATCGGCCACTTTGACGAATCCGGCAATATTGGCGCCGTCTACATAGTTCACCTTGTCTTCGCGCTGACCATAGCGCAAGCAGTTTTGATGAATGTCGCGCATGATCGCGTGCAGCTTGGTGTCGACGTCTTCACGTGTCCATGACAGTCGGGCTGCGTTCTGGCTCATTTCAAGACCCGACACGGCAACACCGCCTGCATTACTGGCTTTGCCCGGCGCATACAGCACACCGGCCTCAATAAAGCGGTTGGCCGCATCAATGGTGGCGGGCATGTTCGCGCCTTCCGAAATGCAGCGCACACCATTGCTGATCAGCGTTCTGGCATCGTCAATGTCCAGTTCATTCTGGGTGGCGCATGGCAGGGCAACTTCAGCCGGAATGTGCCATGGGCGCTTGCCTTGTTCATAGGTCAGGTTCATTTCCCGGGCATAGGTCGACAGGCGGGCGCGGCGATTGTTCTTGATGTCCATGAGCAATGCGAGCTTTTCAGGGGTGAAGCCGGCCGGGTCGTGGATGCAACCTTCAGAGTCGGAAGCAGTAATGACTTTGGCGCCGATCTGCATGCACTTTTCAATTGCGTATTGCGCGACATTGCCCGACCCGGAAACAGATACGGTCATGCCGTCCAGGGAGCGTCCCGCGTGTCTGAGCATTTCTTCGGCAAAGTAAACCGTGCCATAGCCTGTCGCCTCAGGACGGATGAGGCTGCCGCCGAAGCTCAAGCCTTTCCCGGTAAATACGCTGGCAGCCGAATTTGACAGCTTTTTCATCATGCCTGTCATGTAGCCCACTTCGCGCGCACCCACACCGATATCGCCGGCAGGCACATCGGTATCCGGACCGATATGGCGGTACAACTCACAAATCAGCGCCTGGCAAAAACGCATGACTTCACCGTCGGATTTGCCTTTTGGATTGAAATCGGCACCGCCTTTGCCCGCCCCCATGGGAAGCGTGGTGAGTGCGTTCTTGAAAGTCTGTTCAAATGCCAGGAACTTCAGGATCGACATATTCACCGAGGGGTGAAAGCGCATGCCGCCCTTGTACGGCCCAATAGCCGAGTTATGCTGAATACGGAACGCCCGGTTGGTTTGCACTTGCCCCTTGTCGTCGACCCACGATACACGAAACTGGATCACGCGCTCTGGTTCCACCAGGCGGTTCAACAAGCCTTGCTCGGCATACTGCGGATTTTGTTCGATAAAAGGCCATAGCGATGCCATCACTTCTTTTACCGCTTGCATGAATTCGGGTTGATGGGGGTCGCGCACCTGGAGTTGCTCCAGGTATTGACTAAGACTGGGTAGTTTCATTCGGTTTTGCTCTGTAGTTTTGTGGCGGGCACGAGAATACCGGCACAGTGGCTAAAGAAAATTGTTTTTTTGCCCTTTATTTTGGGGCTTATTATGCATCAAGCCTCTCGAGAGAGAGGCTTGATGGGATGCCGCTTCTTTTATTTTTTCATCATCTCGAAGAATTCCGCATTGTTCTTGGTTGCGCGGATTTTATCCAGGATGAACTCCATGGCCGCCACTTCGTCCATGTCGTGAATGAACTTGCGCAGCACCCAAACCTTCTGTAAAAGCTCGGGTTTGATCAGCAATTCTTCTCGACGGGTTCCCGATTTGTTCAGGTTAATGGCCGGGTAGACCCGTTTTTCAGCAAGGCGGCGCTCCAGATGAACTTCAGAGTTGCCTGTGCCCTTGAATTCTTCATAAATCACTTCGTCCATGCGGCTGCCGGTTTCAATCAGCGCGGTGCCGATAATCGTAAGCGAACCACCTTCCTCAAGGTTACGTGCAGCGCCGAAGAAACGTTTTGGACGTTGCAGCGCGTTGGCGTCGACACCGCCGGTCAGGACTTTGCCCGATGAAGGGACAACGGTGTTGTAGGCGCGCGCCAGGCGGGTGATGGAGTCGAGCAAAATCACGACGTCTTTTTTCAGCTCGACCAGGCGCTTGGCTTTCTCGATCACCATTTCGGCGACCTGGACGTGGCGTGTCGCAGGCTCGTCGAAGGTGGAGGCCACGACCTCGCCGCGCACGGTGCGCTGCATTTCCGTTACTTCTTCCGGGCGCTCATCGACCAGCAACACAATGACATAGGCTTCCGGGTAATTGGTGGTGATGGCGTGCGCGATATGTTGCATTATGACCGTTTTGCCCGATTTGGGACTGGCCACGATCAAAGCGCGCTGGCCTTTACCCATGGGGGCGAAGATATCCAGAATACGGCCGGTTACGTTCTCTTCACTTTTGATATCCCGTTCCAGGGTCATGGTCTGGTTGGGGTGCAAGGGAGTGAGGTTCTCAAACATGATGCGATGCTTGATGGCCTCGGGCTGCATCCCGTTGACCTTGTCGACTTTGACCAGGGCAAAATAGCGCTCACCATCCTTGGGTGTGCGTACTTCGCCTTCAATGGAATCACCTGTATGCAGGTTGAAGCGCCGTATTTGCGAAGGGGAAATGTAGATGTCGTCGGTGCTGGCCAGATACGACGTTTCAGGCGAACGCAGGAAACCAAAGCCGTCGGGCAGTACTTCAAGAACGCCATCGCCGAAAATCTGCTCGCCTTGCTTGGCGCGCCGTTTCATGATGGCAAACATGATTTCCTGTTTGCGTAAACGGCTGGCATTGTCGATATCCAGACTGGCGGCCATTTCGAGCAGCTGCGAAATATGCAGTGCTTTAAGTTCGGTGAGATGCATGGAGAGAAAAGGAGAAGGGAAGTTATGCGTTGATGGCAGGCCAAGACAGGCCTGCGCGCAAGACAAAATTAAAGGGTGGTTTACAAAGCTTCTTCAAGAAAGCTGTTCAGTTGCGACTTTGACATGGCCCCAACTTTGGTGACAGCGGCTTCGCCGTTCTTGAACAGCATAAGCGTCGGGATGCCACGTACGCCATACTTGGCTGGAGTGTCGGGGTTTTCGTCGACATTCAGTTTCGCGATAGTAACACGACCTTGAAAGGTTTGCGCAGCTTCCTCGAGCAACGGTGCGATCATTTTGCATGGCCCGCACCAGGCGGCCCAGTAATCAACCAGGACAGGAACATCGGATTGAAGCACTTCGGCTTCAAAATTGGCATCAGTTACGGTTTTGATGAGGTCACTCATGATTTGAGAAATAGGTCAGGTTACTGAAAAAACTATACTAAGCATAACATTAGCCTGCTTCGCCTGACTACTGAGTCGCGTGAAGTCAGGCAAAATACGATTTTTTCATTTGTTTGATTTCAGGGGGTCACTTGGCGAACGCACCACAGTACGACGAAGGATCCATCAAGGTACTGAAAGGCCTGGAGCCGGTTCGGCAGAGGCCGGGCATGTATACGCGTACCGAGAATCCGCTGCATATTATCCAGGAAGTCATCGACAACGCGGCCGATGAGGCATTGGCCGGTTACGGCAGCAAAATTAACGTAACGCTGCATACCGATGGCAGTATTTCGGTTGAAGACGACGGCCGGGGGATTCCGGTGGGTTTGCATCCCGAGGAACAGGTGCCTGTTGTCGAGATTGTCTTTACACGCCTGCACGCCGGCGGGAAGTTCGACAAGAAGGCCGGTGGGGCTTATGCTTTTTCTGGTGGTTTGCACGGGGTTGGCGTATCGGTCACGAATGCGCTATCGACGCGTCTTGAGGTCGATGTGTGGCGCGATGCGCAGGCGCACCGGCTGGTGTTCCAGAATGGTGACGTGGTTGAGCCGTTGGCGGCGCAAGGTGCCGTGGGCAAGCGTCGCTCGGGTACCCGGGTGCGCGTCTGGCCTGATCCAAAGTATTTCGATTCGGCCGTCATTCCTGCTGCCGATCTGGTGCACTCGCTACGCAGTAAGGCGGTGTTGCTGAGTGGCATCAAGGTTTCGCTGACGGTCGACAAAACCGGGGAGACACGCCAGTGGCAATACGATGATGGTTTGAAAGGTTATTTGACCGAGGCGCTGGGCGAGGCTGAGCGGATTGTGCCGTTGTTTGAGGGCAAGCGTTATGCACAAGCCGGCGACGATACTTTTTCCGAGGGTGAAGGCGCGCATTGGGCGGTTGTCTGGTCAGCCGAAGGCCCGGTGGTGCGTGAATCTTACGTTAATTTGATACCGACGCCGGCCGGGGGTACGCACGAAGCCGGACTGCGCGACGGCCTGTTTAACGCGGTGAAGTCCTTTGCCGAATTGCACAGTCTGATTCCCAAAGGCGTCAAGTTGTTGCCTGAGGATGTTTTTGCGCGAGCAAGCTTCGTCTTGTCGGCCAAGATTCTCGATCCCCAGTTTCAGGGCCAGATCAAGGAGCGATTGAACAGTCGTGATGCGGTTCGGCTGGTCAGTGCCTACGTGAAAAACGCCCTGGAGCTGACGCTGCATGCGGATGTCGAGGCGGGCAAAAAGCTGGCTGAAAGCGCCATTCGGCAGGCCCAGGCGCGCGCGCGCTCGGCCCAGAAGGTCGAGAAACGCAAAAGCTCGGGCGTGGCTGTCTTGCCAGGCAAACTCACCGATTGCGAGTCCAACGATCCTGAGCGCACCGAGTTGTTTCTGGTCGAGGGCGATTCGGCGGGTGGGTCTGCCAAAATGGGGCGCGACAAAACCTTTCAGGCCATTTTGCCCTTGCGAGGCAAGGTGTTGAATTCCTGGGAGGTCGACCGCGACCGCCTGTTTGCCAACAACGAAATCCACGATATTTCGGTGGCGATCGGGGTCGATCCGCACGGCCCGGGTGACAAGGTCGATTTGTCGGGGTTGCGCTATGGCCGGGTTTGTATCTTGTCTGATGCCGACGTCGACGGTTCCCATATTCAAGTGCTGTTGCTCACCTTGTTTTTCCGCCACTTTCCGCGCCTGGTCGAAGCGGGGAATGTTTATGTGGCGCGGCCGCCGCTGTTCCGGGTGGATGTACCCGCGCAAGGCAAGCGCACGGCACGCAAATTGTATTGCCTCGATTATGGCGAGTTGGAGGCGGCGCAAGACAAACTGCGCGCAGAAGGGGTTCGTGAAGGGACCTGGAGCATCAGCCGCTTTAAAGGGCTGGGTGAAATGAGCGCCGAGCAATTGTGGGAAACCACCATGAATCCCGATACGCGTCGTCTGGTGGCGGTGAGCTATGGTGACCTTGGCATGGAAGCCACGGTTGATATGTTTGATATGTTGATGGGCAAGGGCGAGTCGGCACAGCGTCGGGCGTGGCTGGAGGAAAAAGGCAACCTGGCCGATGTTGACGTGTAACGGCCTCACGACTCCCTTTGTACGACAGCCTTAGCAGGAAATTATGGACAGCACACAAGTTGGTTTATTTGATAGTGATGAAGGCGGGGAACAGTTAACCCTGGGTCTTTATGCCGAACAGGCGTACCTGGATTACGCGGTTTCAGTGGTACGGGGGCGAGCCTTGCCCGATGTGGCCGACGGCCAGAAGCCGGTGCAGCGGCGTATTTTGTATGCCATGGATGCCATGGGGCTGGGGCCCGGCGCCAAACCGGTTAAGTCAGCCCGCGTGGTGGGCGACGTGCTGGGGAAATATCACCCCCATGGAGACCAGGCCGCCTACGATGCCATGGTGCGCATGGCGCAGAGTTTTTCACTGCGCTATCCCCTGGTCGACGGACATGGCAATTTTGGCTCGCGCGATGGCGACAATGCTGCTGCTATGCGGTACACCGAGGCCCGGCTGACGCCGTTCTCCCGTATTTTGCTTGACGAATTAGGCGAAGGTACGGTTGAGTTCATCTCCAACTATGATGGCAGCCAGAAAGAGCCTCAACTGTTGCCCGCGCGCCTACCGGTGATGTTGTTGAATGGGGCATCCGGCATTGCGGTGGGCATGGCTACCGAAGTGCCTTCGCACAATTTGCGTGAAGTGGCGCAGGCTTGCGTGGCGTTACTGCGCAATCCGAAACTGCTCGACGACGAACTGTTTAGCATGATTCCGGGCCCTGATTTCGCCGGCGGCGGACAAATTATTTCGGCCCCGGAAGATATTGCCGCGGTGTATCGCAGCGGGCGCGGGTCGATCAAGGCGCGGGCAAGGTGGCAGTTTGAGGAACTGGCGCGCGGTCAGTGGCAGTTGGTGGTAACGGAGTTGCCGCCCGGGACATCGTCGCAAAAGATACTGGAAGAAATTGAAGACCGCACCAATCCGAAGGTGAAGGCGGGTAAAAAGTCGCTGACTGCAGAGCAGCAGCAAACCAAGGCCCTGATGCTCAGCCTGCTTGACGCGGTTCGTGATGAGTCGGGCAAGCAGGCGGCAGTGCGTTTGGTTTTCGAGCCCAAGAGCAGTCGCATTGATCGTGACGAATTCGTGAATACCTTGCTGGCTCAAACCAGCCTCGAGGGGAACGTATCGATCAATCTGGTGTGCATCGGAACCGACGGTCGTCCAGGCCAGCGTGCGCTGCGCGATATTTTGTCCGAATGGCTGGGTTTTCGCACTGAAACGGTGACGCGCCGTACGCAGTATCGCCTCGATAAGGTCACTGACCGTATCCATGTGCTGGAAGGGCGCATGGTGGTGTACCTGAATGTCGATGAAGTGATTCAAACCATTCGCGAGTCTGATGAACCGCGTCTTGCCCTGATGGAACGGTTCGACCTGTCGGAGCGTCAGGCGGAAGATATTCTGGAAATGCGCTTGCGCCAGCTGGCCAGGCTGGAAGGCTTCAAAATTGAAAAAGAACTGGCGACTCAGAAAGATGAGCAGCAGCGCCTGGAGGCGTTGTTGGCCAGCCCGTCGGCGTTGAAGCGCCAGATTATCAAGGAAATTGAAGCCGACGCCAAGCAGTTTGGCGACGACCGGCGCACGCTGATTGAGGCGGCACAAAGGGCTGTGCTGGAAACCAAGGTGGTTGATGAACCCGTTACGGTCATAGTGTCTCAGAAAGGGTGGTTGCGCGCACGTCAGGGGCATGGGCATGACGCCGGCCAGTTCAATTTCAAAATGGGTGACAGCCTGTACGATGCAATTGAGTGTCGAAGTACGGATAATCTGGTGGCGCTGTCCTCAACCGGCCGGGTGTACACCGTGCCCGTTGCCAGTTTGCCTTCGGCCCGAGGCGATGGCCAGCCGGTGACCTCTTTGATCGACCTGGAACAGGGTGCCCACGTGGTGCACATGGTGGCCGGCGACACTGAACAGGTCTGGTTTCTGGGAACGCAGGCCGGTTATGGTTTCATGGCCAGGTTGAAAGACATGGTAACGCGCCAGAAAGCGGGCAAGCAGTTTGTGACGCTGGAAAAAAGCGACGTCATGCTCAAGCCGATTGGTCTGCAGGAAACTGACCACGCCCTGGCGATGTTAACGCGCAAAGACCGTTTCCTGATTGTCGACTTAGCCGAATTCAAGACGCTTTCAGGTGGCGGGCGCGGCACCATTTTGATGGGACTTGATTCCGGTGATCGCATTGAGCAGTGGTGTGCGGTCAGCCAGGCCGGCGTATGCCTGAGCGGGGTGTATCGCAACAAGCAAACGGATGTTGTGCTGGATGCGGCGCAAATACAGGAGTATCAGGGCAAGCGGGCCCGCAAAGGCCGGGCGCTGGCTGTCAAGGTGAAACAACCCCTGTTACGGCGGATGTAAAAATAACAATGGGCATAAAATGACCCTGTTTTTCTCAAATTGCAATTAGTCAACACAATGAGTTTTTCGGTTACGGTTCAACCCACAGGCCATACTTTCACTGTCGCGTCCGGTGAAACGGTGCTCGATGCAGCGCTGGCGGCCGACATCATTCTGCCATACAGCTGTCGCACCGGGGCGTGCTCAACCTGCAAGGGAAAGGTCATATCGGGGCAGTTTGATGCGGGTTCCTCTCCCGCCCAGATTCTGTCTCCTGAAGAGATGAAGGATGGCTATACCTTGTTCTGCCAGGCTAAACCGGCCTCAGACATGGTGATACAGGCCCAGGAAATTCGCATGGCCGGCGACATTCAGATTCGCAAGATGCCCTCGCGCGTCATGGGTCTGGAGCGTGTTCGCGATAACGTCATGTTCATTAAATTGCAGTTGCCGCCTGCGGAACCCTTTCGTTATTACGCAGGTCAGTACCTGGAATTTATTCTGAGGTCCGGTGAGCGGCGCAGTTATTCCATGGCGAACGCGCCCTCTGATGACAACATGGTAGAGCTGCACATCCGGCATATGCCGGGCGGGGTTTTCACCGATCATGTATTCGGTGCTGGTGAGACGGCCATGAAGGTACGTGAGATACTGCGAGTTGAAGGCCCGCTGGGTTCGTTCTTTTTGCGTGAAGACAGCAACAAACCCATTGTGTTTCTTGCCAGCGGCACAGGTTTCGCGCCGATTAAAGCGTTGGTTGAGCGCATGCAGCAAACAGGGAATACCCGTCCTGTCGTCTTGTATTGGGGTGGGCGCCGCCCCAGTGACTTATACATGGATGAACTGGCCAGGCAATGGGCCGACAGCCTGCCTGATTTCCGTTATGTTCCTGTTGTTTCCGATGCATTACCGGAAGACGACTGGCACGGGCGCAGCGGGTTTGTTCACCAGGCGGTGTTGGAAGACTTTCCCGATCTTTCCGATTACCAGGTATATGCTTGCGGTACCCCTGTTATGGTGGAAGCCGCGCGCAGGGACTTTACCCGACAGGCCGGTTTGCCTGACAATGAGTTCTATGCGGATGCCTTTACGTCTCAGGCTGACACGCACAAGTAATGTGGTTGGTTGTGCCCGCTACGCAACAGGGGTCCGCCGTTTGAATTGAATAAAGGTGAACGTTCATGAAAGTCGTGGTACTGGGTAGTGGAATAATCGGCGTCGCCTCGGCCTGGTGGCTAAAACAGGCCGGTCATGACGTGGTTGTGATCGACCGTCAGCCTGGGCCGGCTCAAGAAACCAGCCGTGCCAATGGTTGCCAGATTTCGGTCTCTTATGCCGAGCCCTGGGCTAATCCTCAAACGCCGATGAAATTGCTGAAATGGTTGCTGAAAGACAACGCACCCATGGCATTCCGGCCGCAGGCCGACTGGCGTCAATGGGCGTGGGGGTTGCAGTTTTTGCTTGAGTGCCGGGCGTCGCGGGTTCCCAAAAATATTCGGCCCATGGTGGCACTGGCGGAATATAGCCTGCAAACCTTGAAAGGAATGCGCGAAGAACTGGGAATTGAATACAATCATCTGAGTCGCGGTATCTTGAATTTCTACCGCAATAATGAACAGTTCGACGCGTCCCAGCAGGCAGCCGGCTATATGCGCGATTACGGCCTGGATCGCCGTATTGTCAGTAAAGAGGAAGTGTTGCAGATCGAGCCTGCCCTGGCGCCGGTGGCTGAGTCGATTGTGGGCGGCGACTACACAGAACTGGATGAAAGCGGTGATATTTATTTGTTCACCACTGCGCTGGCCAGGAAAGCCGAACAAGCGGGTGTCGAGTTTTTGTTTTCAACTCAAATCAATCGTTTAATGGCGGACGGCGGGAAAGTTTCAGGGGTTGAGGTCATCGACCCTGACGGCGTCTTTCATACGATTACGGGCGACGCCTACGTGGCTGCTTTGGGAAGCTATACGCCACATTTGGTCAATCCTCTTGGGGTGTCTTGCCCCGTTTATCCTGCCAAAGGTTATTCTGCCACGTTCAAGGTGGTGAACCCCGATGCAGCACCCGTGGTGAGCCTCACCGATAGCGAGCACAAGGTTGTCTTCAGCCGGCTGGGCGACAGCCTGCGCATGGCCGGAACGGCTGAATTGGGGGGGTATAACCGTTCGTTGAATACAATGCGTTGCAGAAACCTTGCTGTGTTGGCGCACGAGCTATTTCCAAGTGCGCTCGATTTTGATAATGTTGCGTTCTGGTCAGGATTACGTCCTTCCACACCCTCTAATGTGCCCTTAATTGGTCGCACCCGCGTTTCCAACTTGTATCTGAACACAGGCCATGGCACGTTGGGTTGGACCATGGGTGTGGGGTCGGGGCGTGTCCTTGCCGACCTTATTTCGGGCCAAACGCCCGAGCCCGATTTTCCTTTTCTAGGTTGATGCACGGTATGAAATTACTCGCGTTTGAACGTACGCCCAGGTTGTTGCGTACGCGGCTGGCTGCAATGCTGGTGTCGGTTTTGGGTTTTAGTGCGGCGCAGGCGGCAACAGATGTACAGGTTTGGGTTTCGCTGATCCCGCACAATCAAGAAGTTTTTGACGATCTGGTTGATGATTTCAATAGTGAGCAAAGCGAGGTTCGTGTCGAGGTCAAAACGTTCGATACCTCGCGTCAGATCGAGCCGGCTTTGCTGGAGCGTGTAAAAGGCAAACAGAAAACGCCTCATCTGGTGCAAATTGACGATAACCGCGACCCTGAAGCGCTGGCAGTCCAAAAGCATATTACGCCGTTGTATACCTTGTTGGCCAAGTATCCCCTTAAAGACACACAATGGTTTGTCGCACCGCAGAACCTAAGCATGCGTGACATCCGCGGCCGCCTGTTGGCATTTCCGTACATGATCGACGTGCCGGTTATGTTCTACAACATTCGTGCTTTCGAAAAAGCCGGCCTGGTTCCGGCGGTTCCACAGCGTTCCTGGTATGGCTTGCAGGAACAGTTGGTCGACCTGGCAAATAAGGCAACCCGCAAGTGTCCTGCCATTACCGATCAATCGGTTTCCGTCAATCTGGAAAATCTGGCGGCAGTGAACAAGCAGTTCTTCACGTCGGCCGATAATGGCACCAAGGCGGAGTCTGCCGCCTTTACATTCGACATCACATTCGTGCGGCATTTGTCGTTAATGATTGCCTGGGTGCGCTCCGAGCTGCTGGTTGACCCTGAGCCGAATGTGTTTGCGCCAGATCAGTTTGCGGCCGACTTATGTTCGGTATTGTGGTCGGAGTCGAGCAATATCGGTCGTTTCATCGAGTCTGATGCATTGAAATTCGGTTTGACGGGCTTGCCGTATTATCCGCAAGTGACTGAAATGCCGGGCAGCCCCTTCCTGGATGGAACAGGGCTGTGGGCCACTTCCGGACATTCCGATGCCGAACATAAGGCCACAGTTCAGTTTCTGGCATGGCTGGCCGAGCCGGATAACGCAGCCCGCTGGTACCAGGAAACCGGATTTTTGCCGCTGACCAAGCAGGCGTTCGAGCAGACGCCCGAAAGTTACTACAAAGATCATGGCATTGAACCCTGGCGTGAGCTGGTTGCCGTGTATGCCAAGCCACCATCGGAAACGGGGCGGGGGTTCAAGATAAAAAATTATCCGCAGATCCGCCAAATGTTCCATGAAAAGCTGGAAGAGGCGCTTGGCGGACAGTACCCGGCGGTTACAACGCTGACAACGGCCAAATCAGAGGCCACCCGCATTATGCAGGGGAAATAGAAGTAGTCAGTTGAGGCCGCCGTTAAGGCGGCCTTTTTTACTGTTAAACATCAGGAGAGTGATTCATGCAACCAATAAAAATGAAGTGGGCCGCCGCAATGGTGCTGGCTGTGGCCAGCGTGGCTGTTCATGCCGATGATGTTCGGGTAGACGAGGCGTTTCGATTGGCCAGCGACGGGATCATCAAATCGTTTGATAGTCTGAATCAGACTGTGCTTGATACACGGCAGGGGCGCATTACGGATACCGAATTGGAAAACAATCGCGGCAATTACGTTTATAAAGTCACGGTCCTTGATTCCAAGGGCCAGGAGTGGGAGATTAAGGTTGACGCAGTGACCGGTAAAGTCATTGAAGAAGAACTAGATAATTAATGTTGCTGGTGATTTACCTGGTGGCGATTACGGCCGAGGCCATGTCGGGGGCGCTGGCCGCCGGACGTCGCAACATGGATATATTCGGGGTGTCGGTCATTGCCTTTGTCACGGCACTGGGCGGCGGTACGTTGCGCGATGTCGTGCTGGGGCATTATCCCGTGCACTGGACTCAGCATCCCGAGTACGTCTATATCGTTGTATCGGCCGGGTTAATCACGACATTAATTGCCCGTTATTTGCATCATATAAAGCGTTTGTTCTTGCTGCTTGACGCCATGGGGCTTATTGCATTTTCGCTCATTGGCTGCAATGTGGCGCTGGAACATAATTACCCGGTTGTCGTGGTGATTATTGCCGGCATGATGACAGGCATTAGCGGTGGCGTCATGCGCGATGTGTTGTGTAACCAGGTGCCGGTGGTGTTTCGCAAAGAGCTCTATGCCAGTGTGTCGCTGGTTGTTTGTGTCTTGTTTCTAAGCCTGCGTGCGTTCGATGTAGCGTTCGGGTTGAATGCGCTGATGTGTTTTGCTTTTGGGCTGACGCTGCGTTTGCTGGCGATCCGTTTCCAGTGGCACTTGCCGATTTTTTCCTATCATCAGCGTTGGGATTAGCTTTTCGGGACCTGTAAGCTAAAGATTACCCGGGTTCGGGCCGTTACCTCGTCAGGGAGCCGTTTGGGGCTACCCACCTTTCAGGGAGTAAACTTATGGAGCTTTCATCGGTTGAGTCTGCAGTAAGCGCGTATATGGGGCTGAAAAGCGCCAGCGCCCAGCAGGATCAGCAAATCGCGTTGTTACGTCAGACGCTGGATAACCAGAAGCAAATGGTTGAACAGATTATGTCGCCGCTTGAGCCTCAGTTAGCCAATAGCGGTTCAGTGGGAACACGTTTGCACGTAACGGCTTAAAAATAAAAAACGAAAGGCCGGGCACCTTATCTATTAGGGTTTTCGGCCTTTTTTGCGTCAATAAACTGTAATGTGGACTGAGCAACATCAATGACACGCAACCCGAATGCCCCTTGGAGACACTCCCTGGTACGACTGTTAAATTTGCTGGGCGTAGTGGCTGCGCTTGTGCTGATTGCCAGTATTTCATTCGAGGCATTCAGTAATACTGCTTTTTCAGGAGACACCGTTTACAACCAGATTCAGTTTGGCGTGTGCGTTTATTTCTCGCTGGATTTCCTGTTGCAACTGATTCTCGCGCCTGATCGTTTGCGCTTTTTTGCCAGGAATTTTGTCCTGATTATTTTGTCGGTGCCTTATTCCTATCTGTTAGGTTATTTCTCTGTCGACCTTTCCAGTGAAGCGTTCTACGTGATTCATTTCCTGCCTATTATCCGGGGCGGCTTTGCATTGGCGATATTGGTGAAAATGGCGGTGAACAGCTTCCTTTCCGGATTGCTGATTATCTATTTGGCCATCTTCTTCGCCATAGGCTATTTTCAGACCTTGATTTTTTACGCCTTTGAAGCAGGTACGAATCCCATGGTGAAGTCATATGCAGACGTACTTTGGTGGGCGTCGATGACGGTGACGACAGTGGGCTCGAATATCATTCCCATGACAGCTGTTGGCAAAATCTGCACGGCCGTTTTGGCGGTGGTGGGTATGACCACCTTTCCCATTTTCACGGCGTATATTACCGCGCTGGTTCATGGAATTAACGAGAAGCAGAAGCAATCGCTGGTTGAGTCTTCCTGATGTGACACGTTACGTTTTAGTTTACGTTGAGCCTTTCAAACGATGTGGTTAATGGGAATGGCGTAATGTCATTTGTTAAATGGATAGTAGCTGGAGGGTAAGTGATGGGGGAGACGAAAAGTAGGTTTTCAACTAGAGCCAAACTCAGGAAGATTATTTCAGAAGCATGGGTAAGCTGTATTAAGTATGACTACCCTCAGAAGGTAATAAATGGTGAGCGAGCTCTTCAAGCTTGTTTCTACCATCGTTTGAAATTGGCTTTAGGTGGGGAGAAGTCTCCGAAGAGAACAATATTTGTGGAACCTAGGTTGGGTTTTTCAAACGGGAAACGGTGTTTCCCAGACCTTGTGGTATGTGACGCAAAGAAAGTCATTGCTGTCGTTGAGCTGAAATTTCTTCCACGGGGAATGTTGATGCCTCGGGATGGGAAAAAAACAAATTACGGTGTTGAAAAAGATATCTCGACTTTGTCTAAAGTGGCAAGTTTTTTGAGTGCAAAGGCGAACGAGATGGATAGTGTCGATATGACGATTGTGAATGAAAGGTATCTTGGTACTGGAACTAAGGCTGAAACTTATCAGATATCAACTGATAGTTTGTTAGTTTGGGCAGGAATTTATAGTAATTCAGCTGATAATTTTGAATTAAACAGACCTTTTATTTTTGGATGTAATGAGAGTTTCGGGCGAAGAAACTGGTTAGAGCTACATTCTCTGACCAACTATGAGGCTCTTCCGACAACGTACCATTTAAGCTCCAATACCGCGAAGGCATCTGTTTGAGCGGAACAGTCGGAAGAACATGATTAGCTTTGATGGTAATTACATAAGCTGTATCAAAGCCAGTGATAGCGCAGGGAAAAACACCAAGAGCATTAATCGAATGATGTCTGCCCCGATAAACGGAATGAGGCCCCGGAAAATATCTCGGAACGCAACGTTGGGCAGTGTGGCTTTGATCACAAACACGTTCATACCAATAGGTGGGGTGATCAGTGCAATCTCGGTTGCAACAACCACCAGAATGCCGAACCAGACCAAGTCGAATCCGTTGGCCACTACAATTGGAACGAAAAGAGGAACGCATATTAAGATAATGGCCAGTGAGTCGAGCACGCATCCCAAAATCAGAAAGACGGCCAGAATAGCGAAGATGAGTTGGTAGGAGGAAAGCCCCGCCTCTTCCACCCAGCCCAGCAAGCCTTCACCCAGGCCGGAGAAGGAAATGAGTTTGGCGAACAGCATGGCACCGAACAAAACGGTGTAAAGCATGACTGAAACAAACGCTGAATCAAGGAAAATCGCGCGAAAACTTGCCCTGCTGATACGTTTTTGCCAAATGGCAATAATCAAGGCAAAGCCAGCACCCATCCCGGCAGCTTCGGTGGCAGTGAAAATTTTGACGTAAATGCCGCCGATAATTAGCATGAACAGCAACACAAACGGCCAAACGCCTTTAAGTGAGGCCACCTTTTCATGTCGACTTGTTTTCTCGCCGCGCGGCGCGTTCCCCGGTCGTAGTAACGCAACGATGTAGACGGCTCCCATATACAGCAACAAACCCAGAATGCCGGGGATAACGCCGGCAATGAATAGGTGCCCGATATTGGTTTGCGTCAGAATGCCGTAGATCATCAGGATGATGGAAGGGGGAATCAGAATGCCTAGTGTGCCGCCGGCCGCGATGGTGGCAGCCGACAAGCTATCTGAATAGCCGTACTTCTTCATACTGGGGTAGGCCACTTTCGACATGGTGGCGGCGGTTGCGAGGCTGGAACCGCACACGGCGCTAAATCCGGCACAAGTTACGATGGTCGACAGCGCTAACCCGCCTTTAATATGGCCGAAGTAGGCATTGGCGGCGCGAAACAAGTCGGCTGAAATGCCCGAGCGCGACAAAATATTGCCCATCAGAATGAACAGGGGTACGACGGCTAGTTCATAAGAGAAGACGGCCTCTTCAATCGTCATGGAGGTCATCGTGAGAGCGGTCTGCAAACCCATGTCGACCGATAAGGCCGTAATGGAAACAGCGAGCAATGAAAATGCCAGCGGGACTCTTAGAAAAGTAAGAAGTAAGACCGCAAAAAGGGCCGAAAAGCCGACGATCATGTGTTTTCCTCGGGGGCGTTAAGCGGTGCGCTCGGTGGCAGCAACGCGGCTATTGCGCTGGCGAAGCAACTGAGGCTGATTAATGCGTAGAAGTAGCTGCGGGGAATCAGCAGTTCCTGGCTGACTTCCTTGATTTGGTTGGCATCGATGGTGGCGAAAATAAATTGATATCCGATTAAAGCCAGTATGACGGCGACAAGCAATGTGGTGAGCCCGCGCCACCAGCGCATGGCGTTGGTCATGACGAAACGGTCGAAAAGTGTCAATGCCGGTTGAAATCTGACCCACTTTCGTCGGAATCGTCGGAGTAAAACTGACCCACCCCGGCATTCCGAAACTTAATTTTTTACCTTGATGTTTCCCGCCTTTCGTTTGTCTTTGAGCCGATAGCTTTCGCCCGCAATCTGCACGATATGGGCGTGGTGCAGCAACCGGTCAAGCAAGGCGGCGGTCAGGGTTTGATCTTCAGCAAAGCATGAAGACCATTGGCTAAAGGGCAGATTGCTGGTGACGATGATACTGGTTCGCTCATAGCGCTTGGCTACCACGTTAAAGAAGAGGTTTGCTTGCTCGCGCCCGAAGGGCAAATAGCCGATCTCGTCGATAATCAACAATCGCGGCCCTATGATGGCGCGGTTAAAGTACTGCTTAAGACGATCTTGTTTATGAGCCGTGGCCAACTGCATCATCAGATCAGCGGCGGTCAGGAAGCGGGTTTTAATGCCAGCCATCACAGCCCGGTACGCCAAGGCTTGCGCCAAGTGGCTCTTGCCCACGCCGCTTGGGCCGAGGAACACAATATTCTCGGCACGCTCGATAAAGGTCAGGGCTGCCAGTTCTTGAATCTGAGCACGCGGGGCGCCGCTTGCAAAGGCGAAGTCATAATCCTCAATGGTCTTGACCGACGGTAATGTGGCAATCTTCATCAGTGCGATACGCTGGCGTTCAATCCGGGCGTCGTTCTCCATACCCAGCAAACGCTCCAGGAAATCGCTATGGCTGGCGTCCTCGCGGGCGCACTGCTGAGCAATGGCGGGCCACTCACTGGCGATGCGCTCCAGCTTCAGTACATCACATAACTGCTCGATCCGGTTGTGTTGCAGATTCATGCACGCACCTCCAACAATTCGTTATAGACAGACAGCGGGTGCTGGAAACTCTCCAACGGAACCGGCCGCTGAGACGCTGGCGGCACAAGGATGCTCTGGTGTTGCTGGGGTAACGGCAGCAAGGTCAATCTCTCTTCTTGCAGCCTCTTGGCGGGCCGCTCCCCGGTCGTACCGTGTAACCGTTGGTCGGCTACTTCTGTCAGCCATCGGCCAATATGAGCGTTTGCTGCTGTTGCGTCGAATCGCAGGCCAGCCTGCTTGAGCGTAGCAGCCAGCGGTACGCAGAAGCTGCCCTTCAGGTAGCCGTTAAAGCGTTCAACCTTACCCTTGGTCTTGGCCCGATAAGGCTGGCAAACACGTGGGATAAAGCCAAACTCCTGGGCCACTGCCAGGAGTCCGCCATGCCAACGATGGTGACCATCGCCATAGGCATCGCGCTCAATGATAATGGCACCTGCATTATCAAACAGCACGTGCTCGGGCACGCCACCGAAATAGATGAAAGCCTGGCGCAGACACCCGAACCACGTATCAGCGCGTTCATCGGTGGTAAACCGAACCCAGCTCGAACGGCTGTAGCCTAGCGTAGCGACGAAAGCCAACAAAGGATCACGGCCCCGCCGGATATGCGTGAAATCGGCTTGCATCTGTTTGCCAGGCGGCGTCTCAAAACGTACAACCGGCTCGGACTCCTGACGTTTGTAGCCGTTCAGAAACGCCTTGAGTTGAGTAACGCCACCGGGATAGCCGAGCTCGCGAATCTCTCGCAACAGCACGGCTGCCGGAATCCAATGTGGCCGAGCAGCTTCAATTCGCCCGTGCAAATAGTCTTTATATGGATCCAGCTTAGTTGGCCTCGCATCACGGGGCCTGTACTGTTGAGCGTCTGCCTCACGCAGGTATCGCCTTATGGTGTTGCGCGAACAGCCCAACTGCCGGGCCATCTCCCTAATACTGACGCCTCGACGCGCCATTACCTTGATCTCCACTGCTTGCTCCTGAGTCAACATTATCGATGGCCAAAAAGCCACCATCATTGCCCAGATGGGTCAGATTTACTCCGACGGGGTGGATCAGTATTACACCGGCGCTAACAGAAAAGGTCAACGACCAGATGGCCGCGGGCCGACGTGAGCAAAGGCAGGCCCGAGAAAACGATGAGCGCCATCAAATGTTCAGTGAGGTCGTGCGCGCCGTAGATGGGGGCGCCGAAAAAGCGGCGTCCAATGACGTCGGCAAACGTCAGGAACACCATTGCAAGCAAAGCACCAATCAAAAATAGCTCGATGGATTTTCGAGTTTTTTGCAGAAAAGAATGCATAAGGCTTTCCGAGAAAAATTTCGGTATGGCGTGTAGGCACGGGCAAAGAATGCCCGACCTTGTGGCGCACCGTCCATCTGAAGAGGGCGTTAAATCCAAGTCTTAGTTCTTGTTTTTCAGTTCGTTGTATCGAGAACGATAGAACTCTACCATCTCCATGGGATCGTCAATATTGAACGATGCGCTATCAGCAGCCCATTCGGCCACGACCGTTTTGTTTACCTCTTCGATATTGGCCATCAGTTCCGGCGATGGTGTGTTGAACTGGTGATTTTGCTCTTTCAGTTCTTTCAGCGCCATCTCGGTTTGACGGTCGTATTCGCTACCCCAAAGACGGGAAAAATGTTCGCCCGATACACTCATGATGGCTTTCTTGTCGGCATCAGACAGTTTGTTCCATTTGCCTTCATTCATGGCCAAGAAGAAGGTGGCATCGTAGAAGCCGCCGGGTATGAGCGTGTGGTGTTTCAACATATCGGCTGCGCGGAAGTTGATGACAGACTCAATGGGGTTCAAAGAACCGTCAACCACACCGTTTTCCACTAATTCGTATACCTGTGGCCCCGGTGCGGCAATGGGCACGGCGCCCATATCTTCAAGCAAGCGCTTTTGAATGGGTCCGCCCATGCGTATTTTTTGATTAGCGAGATCTTCCGGGGTGACGATATTCTTTGTGCTGTGGTGAATAGCACCGCCGCCAAACATTCCGGTGCCCAGCAGTTTCACGCCTTGAAAAGTGGGCGTGTCTTTTAAATACTTTTGGTAGGTGTCCCACAAAGCAACCGATTGCGCCTCAGCGTTGTCGCCACTAAATGGAAACTCGGCAAACCATATGGCTTTAAAGCGGTCGGGTTCGTATGTGAAGTTACCCCAGGTAATGTCGGCAATGCCTTTGCGTGCCAGTTCCCAATGTTGAGGTGGGCTGCCAACGGGTTTGGGCAGCATGCGAATTTTGACGCGGCCTTCGGTAGCTTGCTCGACGTCTTTGGCCCACACTTGCAAAATATCGGTGGTAATGAAGTGTGTGGGCGGCACCCAGTTGGAAAGCGTAAGCGTGGTGGCTTGTACACCTGCTGCACAGCTAACCAGGGCAGCTGCGGCGATCAATTTGAGGGATTTAAGGGCTTGTCTCATTGTCGTTATTCCTCTGTTGGTGAAATGAATGAAAGGCGTGATTTACTTTTAGGGGGATCCCACCGTTTTTGTTGAAAAGAAAAGCTTGACCAGATTGAGCCAGAATTCGGCGCCATATGACAAACAAGCGTCGTTGAAATCGTAGTGGGGGTTATGCACACTGCAGGGCCCCAGTCGTTGACCGTGCTCGTGGCCGTTGTCACCGTTGCCGATAATCAGGTAGCAACCGGGCACTTTCTGCAACATGTAGGCGAAGTCTTCGCTGTTGGCCAGCGGTAACGCTTGTTCATTAACGTTGTTTTCGCCAAATGTTTGTTTGGCTGCTTGCTCCAGTAGTTTGGCTTGGGTTGGGTCATTAACGAGTACGGGGTAACCCAGTTCGTACTTGATGTTCACACTGCAGTTGTAGGCCTTTGCCTGATGTAGTGCCATACCCTCAATTCGTTCACGCAAATTTTCACGGATTTCGGGTTGCAAGGCGCGCACGCTGAGTTCGAGTTCTGCCTGATCGGGAATAATGTTGTAGCTTGCGCCGGCGGCGACTCGCCCCACGCTGATCACACCCGACTCGAAAGGACTGAGGTTGCGCCCCACAATGGTCTGCAAACCCATTAGCGTGGCCGCCAATGGTAGGGTGGGGTCTTGTGATAGCTCAGGCATGGCACCATGTCCACCCTTGCCTTGAAAGCGAATGAGCACTTTGTCGGACGAACACATGAAAGGGCCTGGCCGGAAAAAACAATGGCCTACCGGTGTGCCAGGTAAGTTATGTAAAGCGAAGACGGCGTCGCACGGGAAAAGGTCAAACAGGCCTTCTTTAATCATGCGCTGAGCACCGCCGCCGCCGCCAATTTCTTCGGCCGGCTGAAAAATGATGTGGACAATGCCATTGCCAGTCAGCATACCTTCGGCATTCATTTGGGCCAGTGCTTTGGCCGCGCCCATCATAATTGCGGTATGGCCGTCGTGGCCGCAGGCATGCATTTTGCCGCTTACCTGACTTTGCCAGGGCAAGCCTGTGGCTTCGTGTATGGGTAAGGCGTCCATTTCAGCGCGTAAGCCCAGTTTGGGTCCTTCACCTGTGCCAACCACCAGTTTCCCAACAACGCCTGTTCCGGCCAGGCCGGTGTGTACTTCATAGCCCCACTCATCCAGGCATTGCGCGACCAAAGCGCTGGTGCGTTCTTCCTCGAACCCCAGCTCGGGGAACTGATGGATAGCATGACGCCATTCTTTCATTGATTGCAGATCCAGTTCAGGAAATGCCATTTGTTCTCCTCGGTATCTTTTTTTTTATTTTTGTCGGAATCAGTGATAATTGAAAGACGTTGTTTTTGGGTATATGAACACTTTTTGATGTCACCAAGTTGAAGCATAAAGCCGTGTTCCCGTCGAGGTCGAAGAATGAAACATCAACATGTGAAAGCATTCGTGCAAGTTGCCGATAGTGGCTCAATACGCGCAGCCGCGCGTGCCTTGCGAATCAGTCAAAGTGCGTTGACCCGTGCCATGAAAGAGTTGGAAGAGGATATGGGTGCGGAGTTGGTGAATCGAAGTTATCGTGGGGTCTCCTTTACAGATGCAGGAAAGGCATTGTTGGGGCGTGCACGCATGATTCTTGCAACAATGGATCGGGCCCGGAACGAAGTTCAACAAATTAGTGGTGGGGCCGGGGCACGCGTTTCCATCGGCATTACGCCGGTAGTGGCAACCACCATCTTTCCCGAAGTCTATCGCCGGTTTGCGACGGCCTTTCCCGAGGCGCTTATGACATTGAAGGAAGGGTTCATGACTGAAATCATTCCCGGGTTGCTGGAGGGCGCATTGGATTTTGGGGTTGCTATCGCAACGCGCGACGAACTGCCGCCGGAATTGGTTTTTCTTCCGTTGTGCCCTACTCAACTTTTGATCGCTGGGCGCGAGGGGCATCCGTTGGCTGCAGCTAAAGATTGGGCAACGGTGTCAAGGGCGCGGTGGATTCTAAATTTAACTAACGGGAGTACTGGGCATCACTTATTACATTGGTTGGATCAGGCGGGGTTGCCGCATCCAACGCAAATCGTGCAATGCACGTCGCCATCGCTCATGATGGAAATGATGCGTCGAACGGATTTGGTCGGGTTTGGTCCTGATCGACTGATGACCGATCCACTTTATAGTTGCGGTGTCGTTACGTTCGAGGTTGAACCGAAACCACCTGCGGCGACCTTGGGCTTGTTCAGGGTGCGTGGCATTCCGTTAACACCCGTGGCACAACGGCTTGAAACCTGGATTAAACGCGCGATTAGTAACGACAATCGCGCCGATGTCTGAATCACACCGGCATCGCGCAGGCTGTTTGGTTAAAGTAGAACGAATGGCCGCCTACTGCAGCCATGTCAATCTATGTTACAGCACGCTTACCTTGCGTTGTACATCTTGCTCGATAAGAGTAAGAAGTTGGGCTGCCGTTGCTGCTGAGAGTGTCCAGCCAAGATGCCCATGTCCGGTGTTGTAATAAACTTTCGCATGCCTGCCGCGGCGCACTCTTGGCATCATGTCGGGCATCATAGGTCTGAGACCCGCCCAAGGAACAACGCGCGATGTGTTGATAGAAAAATTCCTGTTTACCCAGCGCGTTAAGGGCGCAATGCGATCAGCCCGAATATCGCGGTTCTCTCCATTGAATTCCGCCGTGCCCGCTACTCGAAAACGGTCTGCACCTAACCGAGATGTTACGATCTTCGCGCTTTCATCGAGCAGGCTTGTCCACGGCGCGCTTCGCACGCTGTCTTCGTCATCCAGATGAACGGTAATCGAATAACCCTTTACCGGATAAACATTAAGCCTATCACCTGCCATTTCTGCGAGTTTTTTACTACCGACCCCGCCACAGATCACTATCGCGTCAACGGTGAGGTCGTGATGATCTTGGCTCTTGGCCATGTTGCATTGCGAGGGGCGTGTACGAATTTCAACTTGTTCTTTGAGTTGCAGGTTAATAACTTCTTGCCCATGATAAAAAGTCACGCCTTTGCGTTCACATACTTTAGCGAGCCCGCGCGTAAATTTATGAATATCACCCGTTGCATCCGACGGGGTATAAAAGCCACCGTAATATTCGCCCTGCAATGAAGTTTCTATTTGTTTTAGTTCAGATGGGGTAACGGCATAGCGTTCAAGCCCTCCTTTCTTCAATAAAGTGTTTGCTTTTTCCGCTTGTACAAAACTGGCCCGATCGTAGTAAATATGAAGGATGCCTCGCCTTTGAAGGTCAAATTGAATGTTTTCTTGCTGCGCAATGGCAAATAAACGTTTACGCGCCTCAATGGCCATCTGCGTCGTGGTAATTGTGTTGAGTTCGTACTTACGGATTGCCAAAAGAAATTCGCCCATCCAGCTGTACTTGTGCCACGAGGGCAGTGGGTTGACCAAAAACGGCGCGTCGGGTTGCAGCATCCAGCGTATCCCCTTGAATACGGTGGCAGGTTGATTCCAAACTTCGGCGTTCGAAGCCGAAAGTTGGCCGCCGTTGGCAAATGATGTGTCCATAGCGGGGTACAGATTACGGTCTATTACTGTAACCGTGTATCCAGCCCGACTTAGCTCGTAGGCGGTGGTAACACCGGAAATACCCGAGCCTATAACAGCGATATGTGTCATAACAGTACCTTGAAAGTGAGTTTTCAATGGTCAAATGACCATTGCACCCCCTCTGTTCAGGTACCTGAGAGCTTAAACTGCCAGCCCTTGTAGGGCGTAAGCAGTATCCCCTTCGGTGGGTGTTTTTAGACACCTCTCTCCAGATTGTCAAGCGAGCGTGGTCCTGGTGCCTGAGAGTTTCCGGGGTGGTTGCTCCGTCGGCGTCGGTGTGTAACCAATCTCTCCCACGCTACTGTACAGCGACAGGAAAATGCTAGTGGCCAGGTTAACGGTTGTCAAATGGTACTTTGTCAGTTTTTTGGCATAAGATCGCGTTTTTAATCACTATTTATATCATTGATCAGGGATTCCATCTCTTTGATTTCCCGGCGCTGGGCTTCAATAATTTCGTCAGCAAGTTTCCTGACCCGAGGGTCAGAAATATCGGCGCGCTCGCTTGTGAGTATTGCTATCGAGTGGTGCGGAATCATCGCCTTCATCCAAGCAGCATCCGCTACAGTTGCTTGGCTTCGAACTAACCATAAACCTAAACCCATGAGCGCGATGCTCGCAATAACAATGGCTATATTAGCCTGTCTGTTTTTGTACATATGGCGCATGAAAAAGAGCATGACCAACGCCATGCAGCCGGCCATTATGAAAGTCATGAACAAACGAGTTTGGCTAAACCACACATGGCTAGGCTGATAGGTGTTCAGATACATCAAGCCAAACATGAACGTAGCAGACACCGTGATCATGACGATAAAATTTATGTACGGACGCATTCTTCTCTCCTGTGAGGACCAATATATAAGCAAGTAACTGTGGTGCCCCGCGGGAATGATAAATTTTTGTTGGACAAAGGGATCCACGCACTGGCAGGTGTATTAAGGGTAGAGTAGGCTAAAGAGTGGGTTCTGTGCGCTTGCGAACGCAGATGAAGTGAAGTCGCAAAACAAAAACGCCAACCCCGAAGGATTGACGTAAGTGTTTGATATCTTTGGTGGCGCATCCCTGATTCGAACAGGGGACCTGCGGATTATGATTCCGTCGCTCTAACCAGCTGAGCTAATGCGCCGCTCGGAAGACCGCTACTATACCATAAGTTTTTCTGTTGTTACGTTTTGCACGTAAAATTTTTATGGGGGTCTCTTGGGGTATTTTTCGGCACGCTCACGCCAACGAAAAGGCCCCACCTTTTGGTGAGGCCTTACTGCCCTTGCGGCAGTTGACACACGGCTTTACCGGCCGGTGTGGTGGCACCGTCTCGAAAGAGCGGTGAACCTGCTCCCGAGGAGCAGTAAATTCAATTTAACGCCAGCATCGCCAAGGTTCAACCTAGTGTTTCTACTAAGTTCAGGTGTCGTGAGCGTCAACTTCCGACATGGCCCGGCTTAGGCTATACAACGGTTGAAAAGAATCGGCCTGTGCCATGGGCCAGCCAACCCGATAAATGGTCTGGCGGAACTTTCCTTCCAGAATCTCACCTTCTCGCAAGTCGGGGAAAATGGCCGACAGCATGCGAACTTCCAGGTTTGAAATCCGCCGCGCAATATGATGCGGGCGCAGGTCGCCGGGGTGAGTTAGCCCGGCGGCACCCAGCAACTCTCCAAGCGCGCTTAAGGTATTGTCGTGAAAGTGCGCAACGCGTTCCGATTTGTCTTCCACGACAAGCGCCGCTTGCCGTTTTGGGTCTTGGGTTGTTACGCCCGTTGGGCATCGGTCGGTATGGCAAACCTGAGCCTGGATGCAGCCCACCGAAAACATAAAGCCGCGGGCGCTGTTACACCAGTCGGCGCCCAGCGCCATAATGCGGGCCATGTCGAAGGCACTGATGATTTTGCCCGACGCCCCCAGTTTGATTTTCCTGCGCAGTCCAATTCCCACCAGGGTATTGTGAACCAGTCGCAAGCCTTCACGCAGGGGCGTACCAACGTGGTCGACAAACTCAATGGGCGCTGCGCCGGTACCGCCTTCGGCACCGTCGACCACAATGAAGTCAGGTGTAATGCCGGTTTTCAACATGGCCTTGGCAATGGCAAACCATTCCCAGGGGTGACCAATACACATTTTGAAGCCAACGGGTTTGCCGCCAGAGAGTTCGCGCAGACGGACAATGAATTCCATCATTTCGACCGGGGTGGAAAACGCGCTGTGGTGAGCCGGTGAGATGCAGTCGACGCCAACAGGAATGCCCCTTGCGTGGGCGATTTCCGCTGTGACTTTGGCGCCTGGCAGCATGCCGCCATGGCCGGGCTTGGCACCTTGTGACAGTTTAAGCTCAATCATTTTTACATTAGGCTGCGTGGCGCGTTTCGCGAATTCCTCTTCCGAGAAATTGCCCTGCTCATCACGACAGCCAAAATAGCCCGAGCCGATATTCCAGATCAGGTCGCCGCCGTGCTCAAGGTGGTAAAGGCTGATGCCGCCTTCGCCGGTGTCATGGGCGAAACCGCCCATTTGGGCGCCTTTATTCAGCGCCCGCACGGCATTGGCCGACAGCGCGCCAAAACTCATTGCCGAAATATTCAGTACCGACATGGCGTAAGGCTGCGTGCAGTTTTCACCGCCGACCTGTATTCTGAAATCGGTATCGGCCAAGTGTGTTGGCACCATGGAATGGTTGATCCATTCGTAATCGTTGCCATAAACGTCGTTCTGGGTCCCAAAAGGGCGTTTGTCCATGTCGTGTTTGGCGCGCTGGTACACTAAAGATCGTTCCGAGCGGGAAAACGGCAGTTCGTCTTTATCGCTTTCGATAAAGTACTGACGAATCTCAGGACGTATCGACTCGAAAAAATACCGCAGGTTGCCAATAACCGGGTAATTGCGCCGAATGGCATGACGTGTTTGATTCAGGTCGTAGATGCCCAGAATGGTCAGCCCAATGAATGCAAGCGCAACCGGCCACCAGGCAAAATGTACAGCCAGCGCCAGCCAGGAAAAGAATAGGGCCAGCACAATAACAAGATAAAAAGCGGTGTGGCGGGTAAGCAATTTGTTCATGCGGTACTCCGAAGCAGGCAGTATGATTCGCGACAGGTAGTAACCATAGCAGAAAGTGTTGTTATCTTCAGGTGTAATCGCGCAGGCCAGCAGACTCTTTTTTGTGCACTCGGGGTGCTTGACCTTTTTATTCAGGAGACCGATGTGAACCGTTTTCAACTTCTTAATTTACGTATGTACCATCAGCGGCGCCGCACAGCGCACTGGCTGCTAGATGCCACCGAGGACGTGTTCGACCAGGGCACGTCGGAAGGGGGGCGGCGCGTGCTGCGTTACCACGGCGACCACCATGCCAGCTTGTTGAAGGCCGAAGAGGATGAGGATCCGGCCGAAGGGGACTAAGTTTGAAGAGTCAAGCGCAATTCGCTGCATCAGTGCGGTTTGTCGTGGGAAACTGGGAGCAGTGCCGTCCCGATGCCATGTCCGTTCGTCATGAAGTTTTTATTGTTGAGCAACAGGTGCCGCCCGAGCTGGAGCTTGATGAGTTTGATGTCGTTTCAGCACACGCTGTAGCCTATTCCGACGGTGGCGAGGCCGTGGCGACGGGGCGCTTGCTGCCCGACGGCCATATTGGCCGGGTGGCTGTCTTGAAGTCGTGGCGCGGGCGGGGAATTGGCCGGCATATTATGCAGGCGCTGATGCAGCAGGCGCAGCGGCATGGCTTGCCGGGCGTTGCATTGTCGGCCCAATACCACGCGTGTTCATTTTATGAGGCCTTGGGTTTTCAGGCTGAAGGTGATATTTACATGGAAGCCGGTATTGAGCACATCGATATGTGGTTTAAGTTCTAAATGCTGACAACGCCGGTCTTTACATGCGCCCACACTTTGGTGCCGCATGCCAGTTGGAGATCGTAAGCGGCTTTACTGGTAATACGTGCCAGCAGGGGATGGCCCGCGCAATCGAGGCGAATCAGTTTTTGGGCTGGGTGGATATCGTTGATAATGCCTGCGACGGTTACTTGAAGATGATTCTGGATACTGGTGTGTGCCGCGCTATCTGCTGATAGGCTGACATCGCGCGCCATAATGCGCAGCCGCACTGTCTGTCCAACGCTGAACCCATCGTCTCGAACCCAAAGGACGCCGCCGGGAATGGCAATTTTTGCCAAATGCCACTGCGCTTGTTTCTCCTCGACGATACCGGTCAGAATCGCGCTGGCTTGCTCGCCGCTGAGTGCAGGGTATTGTATTGACGTGAGTATTTCCTCAACCGAGCCCGTGGCAATGGCCTTGCCTTTTTCCATGATGACGACGTGGTCGGCCAGGCGGCTCAGTTCGTCTGCCGAGTGGGTGACATACAGCATGGGAATGGCAAGCTGGTCGCGCAGACGCTCCAGCCAGGGCAGAATTTCATGACGGCGCGCCAGGTCTAGCGAGGCCATGGGTTCGTCGAGCAAAAGCAGCTTGGGATGGGCGGCCAGGGCGCGGGCGATGGCAACGCGCTGGCGCTCGCCACCTGAAAGCGCCTGGGGGGCGCGGTGAAGTAAATGGTTGATGCCCAGCAGTCCAACCGCCTCGTCCAGCGCCTGCCGGTCGTGCGGCTTTGCGCAGCGTCTCAAACCATATTCAAGATTAGCTTGTACATTCAAGTGGTCGAACAGGCTGGCTTCCTGGAAAACATACCCCAGTGGGCGCTTCCAGGTGGGCAGAAACAGTTTGCTGGAGTCGTCTTGCCACAGGTCTGCACCAATTTGAATGTGGGTGTTTTGTCCGCGCTCAAGGCCTGCAACACAGCGAAGGATGCTGGTTTTTCCTGACCCGGACGCGCCAAATAGAACTGTAATGCCGGTTGTCGGCAGCGCCAGGTCGACTTCCAGCATAAAGTCGGCACGAGCAAGGTTGATGCGGATATGGTTTTGCGGTGGCTTCATCCAATGACTCCGGGACCTTTGCGCTTGAACAATGACAAACACATCAGTATGAGGAAGGAAAAGACCACCATGCCTGCGGCCAGCCAATGGGCCTGACTATATTCCATGGCTTCAACATGGCTATAGATTTGCGTTGAGACCACACTGGTCTTGCCCGGTATGTTGCCGCCAATCATAAGCACGACGCCGAACTCGCCGACTGTGTGTGCAAATGTGAGGATGGCGGCGGTGATCAGGCCCGGTCGCGCCAGGGGTAGCGCCACAGTTAGGAACGCGTTGACCGGACTGGCCCGCAGCGTGGCTGCCGCCTCCAATGGACGCGGGCCGATCGATTCAAATGCATGTTGAATGGGTTGTACGGCAAAGGGCAGTGAAAAAAGCAGGGAGCCAATCAGCAAACCGGTAAAGGTGAAAGACAACACACCCCATCCCAGCAATTGGGTTAACTGACCCAATGGGCCGGCCGGACCCATGACGACCAGTAAATAGAAACCGAGCACGGTGGGCGGTAATACCAATGGCAAGGTTACCAGTGCACTAACAGGCGCGCGCCAGCGAGAGTGGGTTTGTGAAAGCCACCAGGCCAGCGGTGTGCTAAGAATGAGCAAAAGAATGGTTGTTAACCCAGCCAGTTTCAGGGTCAGGTAGACAGCAGACCAGGTTTGAGGGTCAAGCGGCATTATTGTCCTGCCGATTCAGGCAGATTGTAGCCAAAGGATTCAATCATCGCCGCGGCAGTTGGGCTTTTCAAAAATGAAACAAAAGCAGCGGCGGCCTCATTATCTTTTCCCTGCTTCAGTAATTGCGCGTCTTGCCTAAGCGGTTCATACAGGTCCTGGGGGATGATCCAGGCTGAACCTGACTTCATCCTGCCCTGTTCGGCTACTTGCGACAGCGCAACGAAGCCCAGGTCAACATTGCCACTGGCGATAAACTGGTATGTCTGGCCGATACTTTGCCCAAACACCCACTTGTTCTTCAAAACTTCAGCCAGATTCATTTTTTCAACGACTTGTTCGGCGGCTTCGCCGTAAGGTGCCAGTTTGGGGTTGGCCATGGCAATACGTTCAAACTTGTCTGTGTTTAAAATGCCGCCTTCGTTGTCGACCAAAGTGGCTTGCGGGCTCCATAGCACCAGCTTGCCAATGGCATAAGTGAAACGGCTGTCGGGCACACTTAGCCCGGCGTCTTCTGCTTCTTTAGTTGTTTTCGTGTCGGCGGCCAGGAACACATCGAACGGGGCGCCATTTTGAATCTGCGAGAACAGTTTTCCGGTTGATCCAATAGATACGGTAAGCTGATGCCCGCTTGCCTGTTCAAATGCGCGCGCGATTTCCTTCATGGGTGCGGCGAAATTGGCCGCAACCGCGACATTTGCGTTTTCAGCGTGCACAATAGCAGGGAAGAGCAAAGCGGTTAAAGCTAAAGAAGCGAATATTTTCATGGCTGCATTTAACGTGATTATCGCTATTCATAATTGGAATAGCGATAATGCTACCGGTAACTATTTTGTTTGACAAGTCCCAAATGGATCACACTTCATCACTTCGTTTAGACGCCGCGCTAGGGCACGACATTACTGATAAGCGAATTGATGTCTTGCGTCGGATCGACGCGGCCGGCTCGATATCGGAGGCGGCCAGGGAGGCAGGTATCAGTTACAAGGCGGCATGGCAGGCAATCGAAACCCTGAGTAACCTGGCCGGTACGCCGCTGGTTGAAAAAGCGGTGGGCGGCAGCGGCGGCGGGGGCGCGCAGCTTACTTCGGCTGGCCATAAAGTGTTGGACGCTTTTGATTATTTTTCGAAAGTCCGACAGGCTGCCATGCTGCAAGCCTTCAACGCAGGCCATGAGGCAACGTTGGGTCTTAGAACCAGTATGCGGAATCAGTGGGTTTGCACGGTTCACCATCTTGCACCCGATGAGCACGGCCAATGCGTTGCCTTGGCATTGGTTGACGGTACGCCTATTCAATCGGTTTTAACCGACGAAAGTGCGCAGCTACTGGGGCTCAAGCCAGGGCTTACCGTGTTGGCCTTGTGCAAGGCAACAGCGGTTAGTGTTGGCGCAAATTTGCCTGAACAGGAAAATATGAACGTGTTGGCGGGTCGGGTAGAGGGGGTGTCCGGCGGGCCCGGTAAAACCGAAATCACAATGCGCCTGGCTTGTGGCGCCAGCTTGGTGGGCTTCCAGAACGAGCCGCAATTGCTGGAACAGGGCCAGCCGGTGTGGGCGCAAATCGATCCCGCGTCACTTGTCGTGGCCCTTCCCTGAACGAAAATCCAAGGCTTGCATGCTAGAATATGGGGCTTTCATGCCTTGATCGGCAACAAAGTATTAACAGTTCTGCGCAGCGCTGGTTTTCTACCGGCCGCGTCCCAACTTTCAGACCCATGTAAATTTTTCGTCTCCTCTGATCGGTATCATTTAACTGATCCAGCCTGGTTTTCGCGTCGCATCGTATGCTGGTCTTTACGACTTGGTGCCGTCGGCGTATCTATTTAACTTTGCAGAAATTGTGTGCGTGCCCACAGGGCGCCTTCAGCAGCAGACGCCCCCCCTGTTGCTGCAAGCGGCTTGCCCCGTGCAAGCGGTGCGCCCGTATTTTGCTGATTATCGAATTATTCCCATGCAATTAAAACAAATTCAAGAAGATTGGTTTTCCAATATTCGTGGCGATATTCTGGCGGGTATCGTTGTTGCGTTAGCGCTTATTCCAGAGGCCATTGCGTTTTCCATTATTGCCGGTGTCGATCCTAAAGTGGGGCTATATGCTTCATTCTGTATCGCTGTGGTCATTTCTTTTACAGGCGGTCGGCCAGGCATGATTTCGGCCGCCACGGCGGCTATGGCGCTTGTCATGATTACGCTGGTAAAAGAGCATGGCCTGGAATATCTGCTGGCGGCTACGATACTGACCGGCGTTTTGCAGATTCTGGCCGGGTTCCTGCGGCTGGGTGTTTTAATGCGCTTTGTTTCGCGTTCGGTGATTACGGGTTTCGTGAATGCCTTGGCCATTCTCATCTTCATGGCGCAATTGCCAGAACTCATCAACGTACCGTGGGCAGTTTATGTCATGGTGGCGGCAGGCCTGGCCATCATTTATCTGTTTCCCTACGTGACCCGGTCTATTCCTTCGCCTTTGGTATGCATTGTGGTACTGACCGCGATTTCGCTGGCCCTGGGGCTGGATATTCGTACCGTGGGCCACATGGGTGAGTTACCGGATACGTTGCCGATTTTCCTCTTGCCCGACGTTCCATTGAACGTCGAAACCTTGCAGATTATTTTTCCCTATGCGGCGACATTGGCGGTGGTCGGGTTGCTTGAGTCGTTACTGACGGCGCAAATTGTGGATGATTTAACCGACACGCGCAGCAACAAAAATCGCGAATGTGCAGGGCAGGGCGTTGCGAATATTGCTTCCGGTTTTCTGGGTGGCATGGCCGGTTGCGCGATGATCGGACAATCCGTCATTAATGTGAAGTCGGGCGGGCGCGGGCGTTTATCGACGTTTGTTGCGGGTATGGTTCTGTTGATTCTGGTGGTCTTCCTGGGGCCTTGGGTCGAGAAAATACCAATGGCTGCCTTGGTCGCGGTCATGATCATGGTGTCAATCGGTACATTTAGCTGGGGTTCGTTGCGCGATCTGGTTCGCCACCCCAGAACATCAAGCATTGTGATGGTTTCCACGGTTATTGTGGTGGTGGCAACGCATGACCTGGCCAAGGGGGTTCTGGTGGGTGTTCTGCTCAGCGGCATTTTCTTTGCACATAAAGTGGGGCGTGTGCTGCGTATTACCTCTGAAACGCGCAACGAGGGACGTGAACGCGTTTACACCATTTGGGGTCAGGTGTTTTTTGCTTCGTCCGAGAAGTTCACCACGTCATTTGATTTCAAGGAAGTCATTGAAAAAGTGGTGATTGACCTGAGTCGCGCGCGCTTTTGGGACATTACGGCCATCAGTTCGCTGGATGCGGTTATTTTGAAGTTTCGGCGAGAAGGAACTGAGGTTGAAGTTGTCGGCCTGGACGAGGCTAGTACAACACTGGTTGACCGATTTGCCGTGCATGACAAGCCTGGTGCCATGGATAAGCTGATGGGTCATTAATATTTTCTAATACATCAACAATTGCTATGTGCGCTGATACTTTCAGCATGTTTTGCGTCAGCCTGCGTTCATTGCATCGACATTGATATGTATGCGTATTGTTGTGCCTTGTTCAATGGTTTTTGCTAGCTCCAGCGGCCAATTCAGGCGTTCCGCAATTAACGTGACCAGATAGAGCCCTAAACCCGAAGTGACCGTTGTAGGCGGGCGGGCCGGGCCCGTGTAAGCAAGTAAGGCCCTGGCTTCTTCCGTTAATCCAGGGCCTTCATCGCGAATTTCAAGCGTGTTTTCGTACAGCTCGACATAAACCCGGCCATGGGTGTGTTGCAGCGCATTTTGAAGCAGGTTACGCAGAAGCATTTGCACCAGGGCTGGGTCGGCTCGAACATCTACCGGGTTGCTGGCTTTGAAACTCAAGCGTGAGTCTACCGGGAAATTGACCGACAAATCCTGAATGGTTTGATGAATGGTCGATGCAAGCGAAACGATTTGATCGCTAGCAGTGTGCTCGGTTTCTTTTCGGGCAAGTGTTAGAAGGGCGTTTACATTGGATTGCATCTCGGTGGTGGCGCGCCGGACCCGGCCAAGCGTGGTCTGATCTTGTGCGTTAAGGTTACCGCGGGCTTCCAGTATGTCGAGGGCTCCCGAAATGACAGCCAATGGCGTTCTAAATTCATGGCTGGCCATGTTAAGCAACGATTTCTCCCGTTGAACATAGGCCTCAAGTTGCGCTACGAAAAGGTTGAACGAGTTTGCGATGCTCTGCAGTTCTGCGTCTTGCCAGTTCTTTGGCAAGCCAGACATATTGGAGCCCACGGGTAATTTTTCAATTTGTTTCGAAAGCGTTGTTAATGGCTTAACGATGCGTTTTGCTTCAAACACGGAAAGTAAGGCAGTAACAATTGCGACGAGTCCGATGACAACTAGTAGGGCAAGTCTAAACAGCCATTCTCGCTGCTCAAAATGGGTAATGTCCCTAGCCAGGTAAAGCACGCCATGCTGGAGTGTCTGTATGGTTACAAGGTAAGTGTCATCGTTCTTGTAAATTTCCCCCGAAAAATCGGTCTCAAGTCCGCTGAAAATAGCGGGAACCGCGGGGTCAGGACGCGGGTTCGCGGATGATTCAGATGACTTGACCGTGGGGATATATGCCAGCGTTAAGCCGGACGTTTCCCGAATAATGGGACTTGATGGATCGAAGTTGTCGCCTAGCAGAAAGTCTCGCTCCTGAGCCAGTTCGACTCGCAACATGGTCGATTCCAGATCTTCGCTGACCCAGGTGACACCCACAAAAACAACAATCAGGGAAGCAAGGCTGATCAGTGCCGACGTTCGATAGATTCGGTGGGAAATAGATCGCATTATTCAGACTCGCCAGGCGCAATTAAATGGTAGCCAAGGCCGTGTCGTGTTTTGATTAGAGGTTTGCCAAATTGTTGTAAAAGCAGTTTTCGCAGCGCGTAAGCGTGTGTTCGTATGGTGTGCCTGTCAACTTCGCGGTCGCCCCATACCGTATCGGCAATTTTCTCGTAAGTGACCAGGTCGGGGTAGGCGTCAATAAGTTGTTCAAACAGTTTTGCCAGGGTTCCTGTCAATTCCAGTTCTTTGTGGTTTTTTACAGAAACAGAGCGTGTTTGCGCGTTGTACGTTAAACCGGGTACATGCATCAGCCCGGCATTACCTGTTTCATGGCGCCGTGCAAGTGCCTCAACGCGAAGTTGTAGCTCGCGTAAATTAAAAGGTTTTACAAGGTAGTCGTCGGCTCCCACACCGAAACCGGTTTCCTTATCCTTCAGCATGTCTTTGGCGGTCATGATAATAACCGGCGTGCGCTGCTTTAAATCAAGCCGTATCCGTTTGCAGATTTCAAAACCCGACACGCCAGGCAACATGACATCGAGAATAATGACATCGTATCGATGGGTGGCGATCAGGTGTAAAGCGGTAAGCCCATCGGGTGCGTAGTCGAGCAGGTAGCGCGGATTTTGTCCGAAGTACTCGAACATATTTTCCGCCAGCGCTTTATGGTCTTCAACGATTAAGAGTTTTAACGGTGTTTCGCTCATTGGGAGATTGGCTCAATCAGTCCGGATTGTGTCGCCTGGGCAGTAAGGGCGTTTTGTGCATGTTTGTTGACAAGGTATAAGCTATAGCGTTTGCTGGAGAACTCCGGTTGGTTTAACGCTTTCAATATCGTACTGGGACGATTTTTGGGTACGGCAAGCCAGAACTGACGACCAGAGCGGATTTTCGCTGAAATCTCATGTTCTTTAAGTGGTTGGGCAGATTCGAAAGAATAGAATCGCGCAGAAAACGGAACTTCGTCAAGATAATAAAGCGGATAGTCTGATGCGGTAACTTTGCGAGTGTGTTGCACCAAGAGTTTTTCGGTTTTAAGCAGGTTCGGCGTAAATGAGACTGTTACGACGAGCGCGGTTATGGCTGCGGGCGCGAACAGGGTCAGTAAAGGGAAGCCGACTGCATGCCACCGATGCTTCGGCTTTGGGTTGGTGTTTTTATCATTAGCTGGCAGCGTCCAGGCATAAGCCAGGCAAATACTGAAACCGCCTAATGAAGGAAGGATATAGGTCCAAAGAATATTCCCGGAGAATGTGAAAAATAGTGGCGTAAAGAGACTCCAGGCCAGAAAATAGCCCAGTTGCGCGTCTGATAGATAGCGTCTCATAGCGGCTTTTTGCCTTGAGCTGAACAGTCTGGTCAATAGGATTGGCAGCGCTGCGAATCCCCAAGGAAACGAGGCCTGTAGCCAGTAATACCAAATCGTTCCGAAATTGGCCTTGTGGGCGGTGCCGTAAAGGTCTCCGTTCCAGCCTGGGTCGATAAAACGCAGAAAGTGCTCGCCAATGAAAAAGTAGTTCAGGAAACCCGGCGTTTTCAGCTCTGCGGCAAGATACCAGGGGGTGCTTAACAGCAGCGTGAGCGCCAAGCCCTTACGCCATGGCAGAAAACCCGGTGTTTTGCGAGCTTGTGGGTAAAAAAGGAGCCACAACCCAATAGCACCACCTACCAGCACAAGAATCAATGGTCCTTTGGCCAAAAGGCCCACGGCCAACCCAATGAAGAAACTGTAGCGCCAGAATAGGCCTGTTGCGTTTCCTGCCATGATCCATCCTGACATACAAAGCGTTGTGCCCAATGCAAGAAATGGGTCGGTGAGTACCGCCCCCGAAGAGACGAGCGAAAGCGCACATGTAGCGTAAATCAGAACAGCTCGCCGGGCCGTTGCTGTATTGAACAGAGACACGGTGCAACGATAGAGCAACCAGAGCGTAACAATGCCGGCAATCCATGAAGGCAGTCGCACTGCAAACTCAGATAGCCCGAAAACATGCATTGACGCAGCTTGCAACCAGAACGATAACGGTGGCTTGCCCCAAAAGGGTGTTCCGGGTGCGAACCAAGGCGTAATCCAGTCTCCCGACTCGTACATCAGACGGGCGATTTCCGCATAACGTGGCTCCGATGTATCGGCCAGCGGCATTATTACCATTGCCAGGACAGGAACGGCTAACGCAATCCCCATGTAGGTCATAAACACCAAGTTACGCTGCATTACGGTGTCCCTGCTCACGAGTTTGCGCCAACTGGGCGGGTCTTGTTTGCAAGACGTCGCGCACCAAATAGACAGGACGCTGTTTGGCTTCAAAGTAGGTTTTACCCATGTACTCACCCAGCAGTCCGATAGACACGAGCTGCACGCCTCCCAGGAAGGTGATTAGCGCAATTAGCGAGGGATAGCCGGGGGTCGGTTCGCCAAGCACCAGGGTTTTAACGACAATCCAGCCTGCAAACAAAATGCCTGTTAAGGCGGTGGTGGCCCCGGCAAGGGTGGCAAGGCGAAGGGGCGCAATCGAGAACGAAGTAATGCCTTCAAACGCCAGACGCAACAAGCGAAGATAGCTCAACTGGCTTTCGCCTGCCGTGCGGGGTGCGCGATCATATTCGATAACCGTCGTGGGCAATCCTATCCAGGCGAACAAGCCTTTCATGTAGCGGTTGCGCTCATGAAGGCCGGCCAGCGCATTTACCGCTTTGCGGCTTATTAAACGAAAATCCCCGGTATCTGGCGGAATATCTGTTTCGCTGATGCGATTGAGTAAACGATAGAAAACATGCGCACTGGCTCTTTTGGTGAACGTTTCTCCTGCACGGGTCCGCCGCCTCATTGCAACAACGTCGGCGCCTTCGTGCCAGGCTTGCAGCATTTGCGGGATAAGTTCCGGCGGATCTTGCAGATCTGCATCCAGAATAATGACGGCATCGCCGCTGGCATGGTCGATTCCCGCGGTGAGTGCTGCTTCTTTGCCAAAGTTCCGGCTCAAACGTACAGCCCGAACATTTGTGGTGCGCAGTGCCAGGCTTGCAATCCATTCGTCGCTGCCGTCTTTACTGCCGTCATCGACCAGGACAAGCTCACTTTCTACCGCAACTGATTTCAGTACGCTGTTGATCCGCTCATATAGGCCGGGCAGGCACTGACGTTCATTGTAGACAGGCACGACAATAGACAAGAGCGGCTTTTTGTTGGCTGTATGTTTTGCAATTTCGCGCTGCGAATCTTTGGACACAGGGATACTCCAGCTAATGAAGTGTTGATATATGCGGCAAAGATAGCGCTTGGTGCTGCAAAAAGTTGTCAAATAAACATCAAAAAAGCATCAAACCCGCTGCCAGTTTCGTGCAGCGGGTTTGAGCGGCTTGTTGCCATACCGATGTGATGTATTGCAGCTTAATCGCGCCGATCGTCGTCGCGTCTTTTTTCGTTGATAATGTTGCCATTGATCGGCTCGACATACAGTTTGACCATCTGCCCATTCTGGTTACGCGCTTTGACTTCGTAGCCACTTTTTTCTTTTTCAACTTCACGGATATCGGAATATCCGGCAGACTCAACACGGGCCAGAATGTCGCGCATGCCAAGCCAGTTTTCGTGTGCCTGGGTGGCGGCACTTGATGCCTGCGGTGCGTTTACATTGTTTTGCGCATGAGCGGGCAGGCCTAAAGCAACAAGACCTGCGCTGCCAAACGCGGTCACAATAGCGAGTTTACGGAAACTTTTGTACATGGCTTTCTCCTGATAAAGGATTCGGACAACCCGAATACAGTGGCCATTGTGCGTGTGCTGCTGTGAACGGAACATGAAGCCGACGTTCATGTTTTGTTCATGTTGCCTGTAATAAAACGGCCTTTAACGCGAATGGAAAGGGTTTGGTGATGTGGTCTTCAACAAAGGTTCTTGTTGCCGTCATTCTGGCTGCGGTGGTATTGATATTTCCTCTTCTTAGTCTTGCGGAGAACGACCGAGACGATCAGGATCGTGCCCGGCAAGCCTTGCTGGAAGGCAAAGTGCTTTCTTTAAGAGAGGTGCTGGACATAGTGAGTCGTGATTTTCCCGGAGAGCCGGTGGAGATCGAGTTTGAAGAGGACGACGGTGTATACATGTATGAAATAAAGCTGCTTCAATCAGCAGGCACTATTTTGAAGCTGGAAGTGAACGCCGAGAATGGCCAAGTGTTGCAGATAAAAGGCCGGAACATTCAATACAGGGGTGACTGACAATGCGTTTGCTGGTGGTTGAAGATGATCCCGCGCTCGTCCGTCAGTTGGAACAGGCTTTGTGCATTGCCGGTTACGCGGTCGATGTCGCCAATGATGGCCAAGACGCTCATTTCAAAGGCGAGACCGAGTCGTACGACGCTGTGGTGCTGGATCTGGGTTTGCCGCTTCTGGACGGCCTGACCGTTTTGCGAAAGTGGCGCGCGACAGGGCGGAGCATGCCGGTTCTGTTGTTAACGGCGCGCGATGGCTGGGATGAAAAGGTGAACGGCATTGACGCGGGCGCCGACGATTATTTGACCAAGCCATTTCATATGGAGGAGTTGCTGGCGCGCATTCGCGCGCTGATTCGCAGGAATGGCAAGCATGCAAGCGCACAATGGCAGTGCGGCCCTATCGTGCTTGATACCCGATCAGCCCGTGCATTTGCCGATGGCGTGCCGTTGAGTCTTACCGCTCATGAGTACCGGGTATTGGCGATGCTGATGCAGCATGCGGGCGAGGTTGTTTCAAGATCCAGCCTGATAGAGCACATTTACGCACAGGATTTCGACCGGGACTCGAACACAATCGATGTTTTTATTGGGCGCTTAAGGAAAAAACTGCCGTCCAACACCATTGAGACGGTTCGTGGGCTTGGGTATCGCCTTCATGAAGGGCAGGCATGAGAATGGGTTTGCCGCTGCTTGGCCGCTCCTTGCGTGGCCGGCTGCTCGTGGGAACCCTGGTGTGGATCTTGGCAACCGTCGCGGTCGCCGGCTGGGGGTTGAACGCGCTATTTCGCCAGCATCTTGAGCGCCAGTTGGATACAGAGCTGCGTGTTTATATCAATCAGTTGGTCGCGGGCTTGTCGGTTGGAGAAAATGAAACGGCGACACTTACTGTTGAACCCAGCGACCCCCGGTTTCAGCAGCCGCTTTCCGGCCTGTATTGGCAAGTGAACAGGCTGCAGGAAAACAGGGCGGATCATCCTGTTGTTGCTCAATCACGGTCATTGTGGGACCAGACCCTTAACGTGTCGGTGTTTGACTCCCCGGGAAACGAGTCTGAGCTGATCCTTTTTCCTGCCGGCAATGATACCCAAATGTATGGGTTGTCGCGGGTGGTGACACCGCCGGAAGGGCAGGCGCGTTACCAACTGACGGTGGCGGCGGATGAACGTGTACTGGCCAGGCCGCTGAAGCAATTTACGCAGATCCTGCTTGCGGCCCTGGCAGTGCTGGTGGCGGGTATGGTTGCCGCCACTTTCCTGCAATTATGGCTTGGGTTGAAACCGCTAATCAGAATGCGCGAGGAGTTGGCAAAAGTACGTGCCGGCGCAGCGCGCCAGATCAGTGGACATTATCCGTCTGAAGTGCAGCCGCTGGTCAAGGAGTTTAATCAGGTGCTGCGCAATAACGACGAGATCGTGCAACGGGCGCGAACCCAGGCAGGAAACTTGGCCCATGCGTTGAAAACGCCGTTATCGGTGCTGGCCAACGCGGCACAACAAGACAACAGCCAATTGGCCGCGATGGTAGGCGAGCAGGTATCGCAGGCGCAGCGCCAGGTCAATTATCATTTGGCGCGCGCCCGGGCTGCGGCGATTGCTCGCACGCCCGGCATTTCCACACCCGTTTTGCCGATTGTTGAAGGGCTGCTGCGTACTCTTGAACAGTTATACCGGGATAAAAATATCCGGTTTTATTTGCAGTGCGATGCGCCGCAATTGGCTTTCCTGGGGGGTGAGCACGATTTGCAGGAGATGTTGGGCAATGTGCTGGACAACGCATGCAAGTGGGCTGTGCAACATGTTTGGATTACCGTTGTGGCGATGCAGGCTCCAGACCAGCCAAGGGTTGTGATCAACGTAGAAGATGACGGGCAGGGCTTGCCTGAGTCAGATCAAGCGCGTGCCTTTCAACGCGGTACCCGGCTGGACGAGCAAACGTCGGGATCCGGCCTGGGCTTGGCTATTGTTCAGGATTTAGTGCAAACCTACGGCGGTAAGGTCAGTGCCTGCACCTCGGTGCACGGTGGGTTGAGCGTTGAGTTGATCCTGCCGGGAGCATTGCTGGACAAGTCGCTAAATAATAAGTCTTACCGGCGCTAGCGTATTATCCGGCTTCACGATTCGCCCTATTTTTGTGGCCGGGTAGCCCAGCGTCTTAAGTGCGGCTATTGCGGCATCAGCCTGGGGGGCAGGCACGCTTGCCAATAGTCCCCCTGCGGTCTGCGGGTCAAAAATCAATGGGTAATTCAAATGCGCTGTAGTGGTTTCCTGATTCTGCAGCGCCCGGCGCAGGCGCACGTTGGCCGGTTGTAGTGAACTGAGTATGCCCATGGCCGCTGTTTCGGCCGCGCCTTCCAGAACCGGAAGGGCGTTTAGATTCAATTCGGCATGCACGCCGGATGGCGTTGTCATTTCCACCAGATGGCCAAGCAGGCCGAAGCCGGTTATGTCGGTACAGGCAGTTGTGCCGTGTTCAATCAGGCAGGGCACGGCCAGGCGGTTCGATATCTGCATGTAGTCCAGCGCATTATCAATCCAGCGTCCCTTTGCCTTTAATTGGGCATGTGCGGCAAAAAGTGTGCCCGTGCCAATGGGTTTGGTCAGGATCAGTACGTCGCCGGGGCGCATGCCGTTTTTGGTCAGGATGCCCTCAAGCGATTCGTTTATAACGCCGTTAACCGCAAAACCAAGCGCCAATTCCTGCCCTTCGCCGGTATGCCCGCCTACAAGCGCGCAACCTGCGTCATTCAATACTTCAATCGCGCCTTTCATCATTTGAAAAAGCGTGTCTGCTACTTTTTCTTCAAGCCCGGGAGGAACCGTCGCTATGGCGGTGGCGGATACGGCTTCGCCACCCATGGCAAAAATGTCGCCCAGCGCATGGTTGGCCGCGATACGTCCGAATAGGTAAGGGTCATCGATAAAGGCACGGAAAAAATCAACGGTGTGCACCATGGCTTTGCCGGGCGGAACCTTCACGACGGCGGCGTCGTCGGGCGTATGCAGCCCAATGAGCACTTCCGGCCGGTTAATCGGCTCGATAGTGGCCAAAGCGCGCGACAGGATACTGGCGCCGACTTTGGCACCGCAGCCACCGCAGCGCATTGCCGTGGCGGAAATGGCCTGGACTTGCTCGTCTGGATTCAGAGAAAGGCGGGTCTGCGTCGGTTTCGCCTCTCGTGGCATGGTGGGTGCAGGTTCGTTCAACTTGCGCATGAAACGCCGATCGATTTGGTTTTTCCAGCGCCATATCCAATTGCCTTTGGCATATAGCGAGCCTCGCGATGCAATGGCATGCGGGTCGCCCGTGCTGATTAAAGCCAGCCATTTCTGCTGCGGCCTGTAGGGTAATAGGGGATTTTGCTCCAGGGCCCTGCGTAAGTTGTGGGTAAGCGGGGTGCCCATGCGTACCGCGAAGACACCGGCCTTTTCCAGCGGCCGGGGTGTAAACGCCACGCAATCGCCGGCCGCAAAAATCAGCGGGTCGGTTTCCGTTTGCAGGGTTTCGCTTACTTTGATGAAATGGTTTTCATCAAGCGCCAGCCCGGTTTCCCGTAACCAGTCGGGGCCAGTGGCTTGTGTTACCCAGAACGTTTCATGCGCGGTAAACGTATCACCGTTTTCTGTATGTAAACAGTCCTGTTCCAGGCGGGTTACCTTGGCGCAGAGATGGACCGTGATGTTGCGCGCTGCCAGTGTGCGCATGAATGCGGCGCGTACGCGGGTGTTGTGGGTGGGCAGGATGACCGGATCGGCTGAAAACAGATGGAATTGCAAGGTCTGGTTTTGGTGCTCCTGTCGAATCATTTCGTCTTGCAAGCGGTACTGTATGGCCAATGCAAGTTCAACCCCGCCCGCACCGGCGCCCACGACGGCAATGATGGTGGGCTGTGTTCTTTCCTTCATGCGATCCAGCAAGGCCAGCCAACGCGCATTGAAGTAGCGGATCGGCTTGACGGGGATACTGAATGTCTTTGCCCCGGGCACGGCATCCACTTGGGGCGTTGCGCCGACATTGATAGATAAAATATCGTAAGGAACAGGGGGCCTGTTCCTGCACAGTACGCGTTTCGTGTCGCGATCCACGCCTGTGACTTCATCTTTAAAATAGCGGGCTCCGGCAAATTCAGCCAGTTTTCGCACATCGATATGAATGTCATCGTACGTGTAGTGCCCAGCGATATAGCCGGGTAGCATGCCGGAATAGGGCGTTTCGGTATCTGTACATATCACCGTCAGGCGCACGCCGGGCATCGGTTTCATGGCAAACTTGCGCAGCACAATCGCATGACTATGCCCGCCACCGACCAGGACAATATCGCGCATAACAGGGGAAGACGTTTGCTGCATTCAGGAAACTCCGAATAAAACATTAACCAAGCGTTGTGCTGCAGGTTGACCCATCCCGGATATGGGCTTTGGGACATATGCGTGGCGATGGTAACCTTGATTTTTTGAAAACGGGGGTGCCATGGCAATGGATTTTTCAGTTGCACAATCTGCGCGCTGTTTTAGTGCGGCAGAGCTCGAGACAGCGTTGCGGGCAACGCGCGAAAAAACATTAACCCTTTTGCACGCCCATGTGGATGCGCTGGGGGCCGATCTGACGATTCCCTATAGTACTGAATTGAACCCGCCCAGGTGGGGCGCCGGGCATGTTGCCTGGTTTCAGGCATATTGGACTGCACGCAATCTGCAGCGGCATCGGGGTCTGGAGTGTGATCCCACCCACACGCGCCCGGCCGGACATTTGTCGAATGAAGATGCGTTATACGACTCTAGCCGTGTGGCGCAGGAAACCCGCTGGGACTTGCCTTTACTTGATTTGCAGTCGACCCTTGCGTACATGCAGGCCACGTTTGATGACACACTGCAATTATTGGCAGATGATGCGCAACACGGGCGCGATCTGTATTTTTATCGACTTGTTTTATTTCATGAGGATATGCACGCCGAGGCGACCATCTATATGGCGCAAGCGTTGGATATTCCTTTACCTGCGTTTTCCGGTCTTTGCCAGCAGGAGATGCCGGCGGCAAAAACACTCCGGATGCCTGCAACCACGTGGCAACTCGGCTGGTCGGACCCGGTCGCCGCCGCGCCGGCTCATTACTTCGTCTTCGACAATGAGTTGCCTGCGCATCCCGTTCAGTTGGAAGGTTTCGATATCGACAGCCATCCCGTTAGCTGGCGCCGCTTTCTTCCCGCAGTTGAAGCCGGCGCGGTTGCAATGCCGCGTTACGTCCGAAAGCATCGTGGTATGTGGCAGGCATGCCATTTTGGAAAGTGGGGCGAACTCAATCTCGATGCGCCTGCCGTGCACATTTCCAAAGATCAGGCTGACTCCTGGTGTGGTTGGGCGAAGCGACGTTTACCTACCGAGGCTGAGTGGGAGTACGCAGCCTGTGAGCGTCCGGAATTTGAATGGGGCTTGGTTTGGGAGTGGACATCAAGTCGTTTCGCTCCCTTCGAAGGGTTTGTTGCACATCCGTATCGTGATTATTCCCGCTTTGGGTTTGAGGGACATCGCTATGTACTGAAGGGGGCCAGTTGTGCAACCGATGCGCGGATAGCCCATCCGCGCTACCGTAATTTCTTTGCCCCCAAGCGAAATAACCTTCATGCCGGGTTTCGTTCCTGTGCATTATGACGTTGCTTTCATGCGTTATGAATGAACGTACTTGTTAAGCCTGGGCTGCAAACACCGCAAACCAGTTCTGGTCGTCTGTCCAATGACGGCAGCTTTTGAATCCGGCTTGCCTCAGCAACGCTTCAAATGCCTGCGCTTGCCATTTGTAGGAGTTTTCGGTGTGAATGCGTTCGCCGGCAACGAATTGACGCTGTCCATTTGGCCAACTGACGGTGGTGTCCTGCACTGCCTCCAAATGCATTTCAATACGCGAATCATCAGGGTTGAACAGTGCACGGTGGCGCCAGTCATGAAGATTGAAGTCGGTTTGCGCAATGCGGTTTACATGACGCAGGATATTGCGATTGAAGGCGGCGGTGACCTGTAATGCGTCGTCGTAGGCATGTTCAAGAATATTGGCAGGCTTAATCATGTCGACGCCTATCAGCAACTGACCATGCCGGCATGCAGTGTGAACCTGTTGAAGAAAAGCCAATGCATCGGCAGGGTTGAAATTGCTGATGCTTGAGCCGGGATAGAAAATGAGGCGGGCGTCATCGCCGGCTTCGGGCGGCAAGTTCAGGGCATGGGAAAAATCCTGGCCAACCGCGACCATCTCGATTTCCGGATAGCGGCTTTCCAGGCGAGCCAGTGACGTTTGAAGAAACGAAGCCGAAATATCGACGGCGACATAACGCTTGATGTTGAAGGGCTCAAACAGTCGGGAGGCTTTCTCTCCATCGCCGGCGCCAAGGTCGATAAGCGTGGATACTTTGCCGACAGCGTTTTGTATTTCAATGCTGCGTTGCGCCAGGATTTCTGCTTCCGTGCGTGTCGGATAATATTCCGGAAGCGCCGTAATGGCTGAAAATAAGCGCGAGCCTAATTCGTCGTATAAATATTTTGAGGAAATAAACGCAGGAACTGCGCTTAGCCCGGAAATGATTTCCGTATGGGCCTGGTCGCTATGCTGTGTAGACACGGCCTTCCTTTGTTGTAGTGAAAAAAAAGCGAGGCCGGTAATGAACCGGCCTCGCCAATTTAGCACGAACGTTGCCTGGGTTAGTAACGCAGATTGGCGCTCAGGATAAACTGCCTGCCGGGCCCAAAATCGGCATGATGAACGCCATTGGTACGCTTGTAATAGACCTTGTCGGTCAGGTTCAGGGCATTCAAGCGAATACTGAGCCGGTCGTTGAATCGGTATGAGGCCATCGCATCGAAGCGCCAGTACGACGGCATATAGACTTCCCATTGTCCGCCACCGGCGGTGCCCTGATTTCCGCCGAAGGTTTTTCCTACGTAGTAAGCACCGCCGCCCAAGGTCAATTTGGGGGTAACGGCATAAGTGCTCCATAAGCTAAAGCTGTGCTTGGGCGTATTTGCCAGCGGATCGCCTTCGTTTACGCCATCGTAGGCGCCTTTCAGCAATTCGCTATCCATGTAGGTGTAGCCGCCAAACACATTCCATTTTGGTGTGATTTGCCCGGAAATACCCAACTCAAGACCGCGAACACGCGTTTTTCCGGCTTGTTCATAAATGCCCGAGTCAACTTCAATTTGCGCGTCTTTGCGTTCGTTCTGGAACAGGGCGGCCGTCAGGCTAAGTTTTTCGTTCAACACATCCCATTTCGTCCCCAGCTCGATGGTGTTGCTGCGCTCGGGCTTGAGTTCATTTTGCCCCGCGCTCAGACTTTCCTGGTCACCCCCTGAAATGGTGGGTGGGGTCGAGGCTGTTGCATAAGAGAGGTAAATGCTGCCATTGTGTGCCGGTTTATAAACCAACCCAAGCTGATAATTGAACATGGTCCATTCCCCATCGGCCGATTGGGGTTGGGTTGCACCACGTGTCAGGTAGTTGCCGGAAATGCGATAGTTATCCAAACGCACGCCGGTGCTGACTTGAAAGCGCTCGTTCAGGTCAATTGTGTCGAACGCGTAGATTGAGCGCGTGGTTGATGTGGCATCCTGGCTAAGCGCGGACCGGGTAATTGAACCTGTCCAGGGGTCATACGGATTGGGATTAAGGTAAGGTGTGCAATCCAGGTCGGTTGAGCTGAAACCTGCGCTGGCGGGGCAGGCACTGCCGGAGGTTGTATTTACCGCATAGCTTGCGTTTTTGTTTGTTTCCCGTGTTAGTTCAATACCCAGATTGAAACTATGTTTAAGGTTGCCAGTGTCGAATTTTCCATACAACTGGCTCACGTTCGACAACAGCGTGGATTTTTGCCAACGTGATTTTGTGCCACGTTTCAACCAATAGGTATTGGTGGTGGGGTCCAAACTGACCGTGCCATCGCCTGGGTTGGTCACTACATAATCGTTCAGCGTTTCGCCGTAGCGGGTTGCGTTGCTGAATGTCAGCCGCTCGGTAAAATCATGCTCGACTTCCAGTGTGCCAATGTCGGCGCGTGTTTTTTGGTAGTCGCGATCAAGTACGCCATAAAAAGTGCTGCGTCCGACGTCCAGAATACCTGCGGAATTGCCCAGTTGCGGTGCTTTGCGGGCGGTGGGTACGCCGTAATCGGGCATTCCGTCTGTTTGAAGGTGATAGTAGCTCAGCGTAACGCGGGTGGGTGTTCCCAGGCCGAATGACAATGATGGGGCAATGCCGAATTTTTTGTAGTCAACTACTTCGCGACCCGGCGTATCACCTTTGGCTCCCAGTACATTGAGCCGGAATGCGGCATGGTCGGTGAACTGCCAGTTTCCGTCTGCGGTACCACGCCAATAGTGATCGGTGCCCAGCCCTACGTCGCCTTCCACAAAGTTGCCCAGGCGGGCTCGTTTGCTGGACAAATTGATACTACCCCCGCCCGAGCCGCGACCGCCGTATACCGAGTCGGCTCCTTTAATGACTTCGACGGACTCAAGGTTGAATACTTCACGGGTTTGACCCCCGGGGTCTCGCACACCGTCTACATAAACGTTGTTGCCCGAGGACATGCCACGAATGAAAGGGCGGTCAGCCAGTGGTTGGCCACCTTCGCCAGCACCGAACGTAATTCCAGGGACATTTCGCAGAACGTCTTCCAGCGAGGTGGCGGCACTGTCCTGAATGACGGCCTGCGGAATGATTTGAACGGTTTTTGGTGTGTCCAGGAGCGGGGCGGTAAATTTGGTTTGTGACGCTTCGGGAACGGTATACGATTGCCCGCGCTCACCTTCAACGGTGATTGAGGGCAGTTGTGCTGCCTGCCCATTGGTTTGGCCGAAAACATGGCTTGGAACAAAAACAGTTGAAGACGCCAGCGCCAGCGCCAAAGACGGGGCCGTACGCCGAGATTTCTGAGGGGTTTTGCGACTCACTTTCTCTCCCTAAATTAAAATGAATACGAATTATTCTCATAATCATAAGTTAAATTGATTTTTTTATTGCGTTAAAATGTCAACTTTTACAACGTTGACATTTGGCTGAATAAGAATGATTACGGTAATTCCGGACTTGTTGAATACCGAAGAGGTGAGCGCTTTCCACCAGGCTTTGAGTTCAGCTGATTGGGTGAGCGGCGGGGAAACAGCCGGGCATATTGCAGCGCAAGTCAAGAGCAATCAGCAGTTACCGCTTGAACACCCCATGGCGCAACAATTAGGGGAAAGAATGTTGGCTGCTTTAAGCCAGTGCCCGGCGTTTATTGCAGCAACGCTACCTGCGCGGATTTTGCCGCCCCGGTTTAATCAATATCAGGCAGGGGGTGCATATGGGAACCATATCGATAATGCGGTTTTTGCCATCCCGGGCTCATCCGAGCGTTTGCGAAGTGACGTTTCCGCTACCTTGTTTTTAAGCCATCCGGATGAGTACGAGGGCGGTGAGCTGGTTATTGAAGATACCTATGGAACCCAGTCTGTTAAGTTGCCGGCAGGGCATCTTGTGGTGTATCCGGCCAATAGCGTGCACCGGGTCAATCCAGTTGCCAGAGGCGTCCGGCTTGCTTCATTTTTCTGGGTGCAAAGTCTTGTTCGGGAAGATCACAAGCGTCGCTTGCTGCTGGAGCTCGACCAATCGATTCAGGCGTTAACGATGCAAAGTGCTGATGCTCAGACAATTTCGCGTTTGACAGGCGTGTATCACAACCTTATCAGGGAATGGTCTAACCCATGAGCCAACCCAAACCGGATCGTGTGCCGGGCGAAATTGCATCCGTTACCGACTACATTCCCTATGCGTGCGAGCGTGTGACTGAAGCTGCGTGGGCCTACTTGAATGCCGGCGCCGGCGATGGTTTTACCGCCGCAGACAATATCAGCGCCTTTCAGCGGTTGAAGTTATTGCCCAATGCGATGTGCGCTACCGAGAGGGCTTCAACGCAGGTGACGTTACTGGGGCAAACTTTTCTTCACCCGATTATGCTGGCGCCGGTTGCCTATCAGAAATTAGCGCACCCCGATGGGGAAATTGCCTCGGCGCTGGGCGCGTCCGCCATGGGTGCCGCTATGGTGGTCAGTACGCAAGCCAGTTACACGTTAGAGCAGATATCGTTGCGTTCAAAAACACCGCTGTGGTTCCAGCTGTACCTCCAGCCCGCGCTTGAAAACACGCTGCAACTTGTGCGCCGTGCCGAGGCCGCTGGTTATCAGGCATTGGTTGTCACGGTGGATGCGCCCATTAATGGTTTGCGCAATGAAGAGCAGCGTTCAGGTTTCCGGTTACCTGACGATATTCAGGCTGTGAACCTGCCAGTGACGCCTGCGGCTTCAACCGCGCAGGCAACGTTGCATCAACGTTTGTCCGGCCCATTGTTAACGAGTGTGCCCACCTGGGAAAGCCTGGCGCAACTTACCGCACAGACGCGATTGCCTGTGTTGGCCAAAGGGATTACGCACCCGGCCGATGCGGAACGAGCCCTTCGCGCGGGCTGTGCCGGTATTATCGTATCCAATCATGGTGGTCGGGTGCTTGATGGTGTTCCCGCCGCCATTGATCTTTTACCCAGTGTGGCAAGCGCCGTGGGTAAAGACGTCCCGGTATTGCTCGATGGCGGTATACGCAGGGGCACAGATATTGTGAAAGCGTTGGCGCTGGGCGCCAGGGCGGTGTTGATTGGGCGGGCGCAAGTGTACGGCTTGGCCACGGCAGGTGCGGCAGGCGTTGCTCATGTACTGCATATTTTGCGTACCGAGCTGGAAATGGCAATGTTGCTTACCGGGCGCGTCAGAATCGAGGAAATTGATTCGAGCTTGCTGTGGAACGCGAATGGTTGAAATTGCGTTATGTTGTGGCCGGAACGAAAAGTTGAATGCCTGGGCGCGGACCTCGGCTGGCCAGGGTTACTCGCTGCCAGAAAGCTTCATCAGCAATAATCCCGATACGATCAAGGTTGCGGCGACAATTCGCAAGGCACTGATTTGTTCGCCCAAAAACAAAATACCAATCAGGAACGCGCCGATTGCACCGATGCCCGTCCAAATGGTGTACGCGGTGCCAAGTGGCAATGAGCGCATTGAATAAGCCAATAACGCAAAACTTGCAATCATGGTGACAAAGGTGACAATCGTGGGAACGGGTTTGGTAAAGCCATGGGACACCTTCATTGAAAATGCCCAGACCACTTCAAGCAGGCCGGCGATAAACAGGGATATCCAGGCCATGATGACTCCCTTTATAAAGAGTCGGGCCGTCCCGGTGTGGTTCCCGAAATGCGGGGAAGGTCGTCCTTCTGGATAGCGCACAGAAAACCGATGCATTCAGGTGATCTGCTTTCGCTTTATTCTATTATAAATAAACGCTAAAAAGAAAAGTTCCGGCGGGCAGAGTAAAACATGTAACAAAAACCGTGGTTTCGCGTACTCGCTGTGCGAATTTATCGCATTTGGTAACTTTATTCGGCTTGTGCATCGATACGGGATGGTAGATGATCGATTACCGGGTTAACAGCCAATAGTATTTTTTAATCCAATAAAATTACAGGAGGCCCCATGTCGAGCGTTCACTTGGAAGAGGATTTTGCTACCGACCCTTTGCAAAATTATTTATTGGCGGCGTTGCCGCAATCCCATCGTCAGCCTTTAATTGACCAGCTTGAACAGGTCAACTTGCCTTTGGGGAAGGTCATTTACGAGTCTGGAGACGACGAGTTTTTTGCTTATTTCCCGACCAATTCGATTATTTCGATGTTGAATGTCATGGAAGATGGGTCCTCGGCTGAAATTTCCGTGGTGGGAAATGACGGCCTCGTCGGTCTTCCAGCCTTAATGGGAGGAGCGAGCACGCCAAGCCGGGCCGTTGTGCAAAGTGCCGGGTCTGCGTATCGAATTAAAGTTTCTGATTTGCAAAAAGAATTCGAGACCCACGGCCCTCTCACGCGCTTGATCCTAAGGTATACGCAATCGTTATTTACTCAGATGTCTCAAACTGCAGTTTGCAATCGCCACCACGCGATTGAACAGCAATTATGCCGATGGCTTTTGATGTCATTGGATCGATTGAGTTCAAACAGCCTGATCATGACGCATGAGTTAATCGCCAATATGTTGGGTGTGCGCCGGGAAGGTGTTACTCAGGCGGCTGGCAAGTTGCAGAGCCTTGGCGTCATTGCATACTCAAGAGGGCGCATTACCGTTCTCGATAGAGAACAGCTTGAGGATTTAAGTTGTGAGTGTTATGCCGTTGTGAAGAAAGAAAATCTTCGTTTGCAGCCCTATTTAATGGATGTGGCTTAGTTAAATAGTGACGGCGCCTGTATCAATCAGGGTTTGTTTCCATGGGGCGGACTCATGAAAAGGCTTGCATTGTCATCTTCTGACAACGCAAGCCTTCGACAGGATTGATTTTTATTTGCCTCCAAACATGTTGTCGAACCGGAATGCTGTTCCCATTTTCTTTCAGCAATTTCTTGTTTGGAGACGTTTTTTACTTCTGATTATTTCAGCTGCATATTGTTTTTCACCGACTTTACGCCTTTGACTTCGCGCGTGACTTCTACCGCGCGGTTGGCGTCTTCTCTGGAACTGACAAAACCGCTAAGCTGCACCACACCCTTGAATGTTTCAACATTGATTTCAGTAACGCTCAAGTTGGGCTCGTTAAGAATAGCGGCTTTCACTTTCGTTGTGATAACGGTGTCGTCAATGTATTCACCTGTTCCAGATTGAGTACTGGTCGATGCGCAGCCTCCAAGGGCAAGCAGGGCGAGGGCCACAAAAAGTGCTGCGAAATATTTATTGGCAATGTGCATCCATGTTCTCCTACGGGGTTGGTTGTAAAGCTCAAGGCCGTTCATTAGGTTGTTAAAGGCAACAACTTAGGTTGACACTAACATAATCATCTACTTTTTTTGCTGGGTTGGATGTGCGTTGCCGCACCGACGGCCGGCTTTGGCATGTGAGTTACTTCGTTTTTTTAATAGAGGGGATAATAAGCATGCCGCTTGAACTGATTGTTGTTGTTGTTCTGCTGTTGATACTTATAGGTGTTTTGCCGGCGTGGCGACATAGCGCAAACTGGGGTTATGGGCCAAGCGGGATTGCTGGTGCGATCTTGCTGGCTTTGCTTGTTTTATTTTTGTTCGGCAAAATTTAGGCACGCGTGATTTATTCGCAGCCTATTTAGCAATCGCAGCATATCCTGAAATTTTTATACTTGAGATCGAATATGGAAACGGCGTCTCAATGGCGTCTCCATTTCGTAGGGCCAACAAACGGCCAAAAAAACAAAAGGCCAAAACAAAAAACCCAGCTAAACATTGTGCTTAGCTGGGTATTCTGTTTTAGTGCTGGTGCCCAGGAGAGGACTCGAACCTCCACACCTTGCGGCACATGGACCTGAACCATGCGCGTCTACCAATTCCGCCACCTGGGCCCTTAATGACTTAAGAGTATGCTAATGTAAGCCCTGTGTTAAGGCACTACATTTTGCGGCACTTATTTTGCGCCCGCACCGCTTTGTAAGCCTGTGCGGTTTGCCGATGGTGATGCAAAACGACAAGAACAAGATTATACAACAATTTTTTTGCTAATGGGAAGTACCCTACTTGGTTAAGCGAACAAAAAACACCCCCCCTAGTACCTCCGATGTTAACGGCGACGAACTCGACGCCGGTTTACCGCTATTGCCCGCCGACTTCGACCCCGATGTGCCGAGTCGCGAAGCCATTCTTCAGCAACTGCGTCAAGTGGGTAAACCCATTGGCGTAGATGACCTTGCCCGCAGCCTGGGTGCGCAGGTTCCCTTATCTACCGGCTTTGATCGCCGCCTGCGTGCCATGGAGCGCGACGGCCAGTTGCTGTATAACGCCAACGGCAAGTTGCTTCTTAACAAGAAAATGGATTTCATCGCCGGGCGTGTCCAGGGTCATCGCGATGGTTTTGGCTTTCTCGTACGCGAGGATGGAGGCCCCGATGTGTTCCTGCTACCGCGGGAAATGCTGAAGGTGCTGCATGGTGATCGCGTTCTGGCCAAAGTCGACGGAGATTATCGCGGGCGCCCGCAAGCCACCATTGTGGAAGTGGTTGAACGCAAGACCAATCAATTGGTTGGGCGCTTTCTATATGAACGTGGTGCGCATATTGTGGTGCCGGAAGATCAGCGCATCAAGCACGACGTCCTTATTCCCGCTGGTGAAACCGGGGCTGCCCAGCCCGGGCAGGTCGTTTCGGTGGAAATCGTGCAGCAGCCCACGCGTCACACGCAGCCGATGGGCCGGGTGGTTGAAGTGTTGGGCGAAATCGATGATCCGGGAATGGAAATTGAAATTGCAGTGCGCAAGTTCGATGTTCCCCACGTTTTTTCCGACGCAGCAGTGCGCCAGGCTGAACGTACGCCATCTTCGGTCACAAAGCCGGATCTTGAGGGGCGGGTCGATTTGCGCGATGTGCCGTTTGTCACTATCGACGGTGAAGACGCTCGCGACTTCGATGATGCGGTGTATTGCGAACCGGTTAACCTGGGAACCGAGAAACGACGCCGTCCTGGTTGGCGCTTACTGGTGGCGATTGCCGACGTCAGTCATTATGTGAAACCGGGTGATGCATTAGATGACGACGCAATTGAGCGTGGCACCAGCGTGTATTTTCCCCGGCGTGTGATTCCCATGTTGCCGGAGGCCTTGTCCAATGGCATCTGCTCTCTTAACCCGCATGTTGATCGTGTCGTTTTGGTATGCGACATGGTGATTGCGGCGTCGGGCGCCAAAGCGGGCACAGTAACGGCATACCAGTTTTACAATGCGGTGATCCATTCGCATGCGCGCACCACTTACACCGAGGTGTGGGCGGCGTTGCAACAGCCAGAGGGACCTGCAGCCAAAGGTATGGGCGCGGTTTATCCGCATGTTCGTCATCTATATGATCTGTTTCATTTGCTGTTTGAAACACGTGCGACACGGGGTGCGATTGATTTCGATACGGTTGAGACCAAGATTCTATGTAATCCGCTGGGCCGGATCGAGAAAATCGTTGCTTATGAACGTAATGATGCGCACCGCTTGATTGAAGAATGCATGCTGGCCGCCAATACATGCGCAGCCGATTTCATCAAACGCAACAAACGTTTTGGTTTATATCGTGTTCATGAGGGTCCGACACCTGAAAAGCTGCAGCAGTTGCGCGATTACCTGCGCAATATCGGGCTTTCTCTGGGTGGTGGCGATGATCCCTCCACAGAAGAATATGCTCGTCTGATCAAGGCCGCGCGCGGCCGACCCGATTACGAAGTGATTCAAACGATGTGTCTGCGCTCGATGCAGCAGGCCATTTACAGTCCGGAAGAGTCAGGGCACTTTGGTTTGGCTTATGAGCATTACGCCCACTTTACTTCGCCGATTCGTCGTTATCCCGATTTGCTCACGCATCGCGTCATCAAGTCGGTTATCGAAGGGCGCAGGTATATTCCTCAAATCGACGACGCTCCTGCAATTGCGGCATTACCAAGGAAAGAGCAGGAAAAGGCGGTTTGGGAAAAACTGGGCTTGTTGCTGTCGGCACGTGAGCGTCGGGCCGATGACGCCTCAAGAGACGTTGAAGCCTGGCTTAAATGCTGGTTTGTCAAAGAGCATGTGGGCGAGGTGTTCAGTGGTCGCGTAACGGGTGTGGCGCCGTTTGGTATTTTCATCACGCTCGATACTTTATTCGTGGAAGGCATGGTGCATGTATCGGAACTTGGCTCCGATTACTTCCAGTACAACGAGGCCATGCATGAATTGCGCGGCGAGCGCACGGGTATCCGCTATCGCTTAACCGATGCAGTACACGTGCAGGTGGCTCGTGTCGATCTTGAGGCGCGTCGCATTGAATTCCGTCTGGTGAAGGACACCAGCTTCAAGACATTGCAAAAAGCCGTTGAGGATCCAGGCGGCGTGGCGCCCAAGCGCGTTAAGAAGGCGGCTTCCTCCAAGCCTGCGGCTTTGAAGGGAACCAATGCGCGTCAACGACGCGCGAGCGCCAAACGTAGCGCAACGCCCAAAAAGCAAACCGCGTCGGGCCGCAAAACCGGGCGACGCGGGCGTAAGTAGTGGTTTGGGGCGACGGCGTTTAAAATAGCGGTTAGCGAATCGCTGTTTTTCAAGGAAATTTATGTCGTCCCATCAGGTTTTGGCGGGCTTTCACGCAGTGGTAGCCCGTTTACGCCATGCTCCGTCTTCAGTTAAAGAGCTTTATGTCGACGCCTCCCGGCGCGATAAAAGAATGCATGCTTTGGTGCAGCAAGCCAGTCAGGCCGGGGTTAAAGTGCTGCAAGTGCCTGCCCAGCGTCTTGATGGCATCGCCAAAGGGTTAAAGCATCAGGGGGTTTTGGCCATGGCCGACAAACAGGTCCTGGCGCAAGATATCGAAGAAGTGCTTGACCTGCTTGAGGACCGGGGCGAAACACCCTTGTTCCTGCTGCTCGATGGCGTTACCGACCCTCATAACCTGGGGGCGTGTTTGCGTACGGCCGACGCGGCCGGCGTCCATGCGGTGATTGCGCCTAAAGATCGCGCAGTAGGCTTGAATGCGACTGTTCAACGCGTTGCGTGCGGTGCCGCCGAAACGGTTCCCTATCTGATGGTTACGAATCTGGCTCGTACCATGCGCCAGCTTAAAGAGCGCAATGTCTGGCTGGTGGGAACCGATGATCAGTGTTCCGGCTCTCTTCACACCGTAGAGGCAACCCGCCCCATGGCGTGGGTCATGGGTGCCGAGGGAGAGGGAATGCGGCGTTTAACGCGCGAAACCTGCGATGAGTTGGTGCATATTCCAATGTTGGGTTCGGTCGAGAGCCTGAATGTCAGTGTGGCCAGCGCCGTCTGTTTATATGAAACCGTGCGTCAGCGCACTGGAAAAAAAGCTTGAGATTGAAATGAAGACAAACGGATTCTCTACCACCACCCTGCATTCCGATCGTCGTAGCGGCGTTGAGCACGGCGGGGTCCATAAGCCACTGCATCCATCAACGGAATACGCGTTTGCCGATGCGCGTGAGTTGGCTGCTGTCTTTCAGGGCAAGTCTGGCTTTACGTATGCAAGGCAGGGCACGCCCACCACCGCGGCGCTGGAGCAAAAAATTACGCAAATGGAAGGAGGCGTGGGTTCGGTTTCGTTTTCTTCCGGTATGGCGGCGTTAACGGCCACCTTTTTCACCTTGTTGAAAAAAGGCGATCATCTCATTTCCAGTCAGTATATCTTTGGCAATACCAATAGTCTGTTCGGCACGTTATCAGACCTGGGGGTAGACGTTACGCTGGTTGATGCAACGGATGCCGAGCAGGTGAAGGCGGCACGCCGCAAGGAAACACGAATGGTTTTCACGGAAACCATTGCCAACCCCGGTACCCAAATCGCTGATCTGAAGGGTATAGGGCAGTGGTGTGAAGAAGAAGGGCTGGTGTTTGTGGTCGACAACACGCTGTCTTCCCCATGGCTGTGCCGTGGTGTTGACGTTAAAGCGTCATTGGTGGTGAACTCGCTATCCAAATACATAGGCGGGCATGGTAATGCCCTGGGTGGCATGGTGACCGAAACGGGTTTGTTCGACTGGTCTGCTTATGCCAATATCGCCGAGGTCTATCGCAAAGGTAACCCAACTTCATGGGGGCTGACCCAAATCAAGAAGAAAGGGTTGCGGGATATGGGCGCAACCCTGGGTTCGGATGCCGCTCATCGCCTGGCTGTGGGTGCCGAGACATTGCCGTTGCGGATGGATAAGGCGTGCGCCAATGCGCTGTCGCTGGCTCAGTATCTGGCATCGCACGATAAGGTATCGAAAGTCATGTATCCCGGCTTGCCGTCACATCCTCAGCGCGAGCGCGCCATGACGTATTTCAATGGGCGTTTTGGTGCGTTGCTGTCAGTTGAGCTAGTGCCCGAAATCGACGTATTTGATTTTTTGAATCGTTTAAAAGTATTTGTGCTGGCGACTCATTTGGGTGATACCAGAACCCTGGTGCTGCCTGTTGCTCATACCATTTATTATGAAATGGGGCCTGAAAAGCGTAAGCTGATGGGCATTGGCGACAACATGCTCAGGGTGTCCGTGGGGATCGAGGATACGCAGGATTTACTGGATGATTTCAATCAGGCCTTATTGTCTTAATTAGTGTTTTGGTACCGTATTGATAACAAACAGATAACATTTTCTTGCTCGAATTGTTCCCTGGGTATTGTATTTGTTCTCGCGCGGTTTTATATTACGTGGCACAGGTTGTATTGCCGAACATAATGGTTATGCGGGTTTTCAGCTTTTTTGCTTGACAGACCCAGGGTTCCTAGGCTTAATATGCCTTGGCCTTCGAATACCTTTAACCTGGTATAAAGGCAAATAATTTTTAGCAGTTCACGGCAGCGCAAAAAAAAGTGCTGTGTTTGTTAATGGGGTGCCAAGTAAGACCGGGTTTTCTTGCTTGGCAATAATAATTTTTAGGGGTAATCCTTAATGAATAAAACTGAGCTTATCGAGCATATTTCCACCAAAGCAGATCTTTCCAAAGCCGACGCCGGTCGCGCGCTTGAGGCTTTTATTGGTGCGGTTAAAACCACACTGAAAAAGAAAGGCAGCGTTACCCTCGTGGGTTTCGGTACATTCGCCGTTTCCGAGCGTGCAGCACGCACAGGGCGTAATCCACGCACTGGCGAAGCAATCAAAATCAAGAAAGCAAAGGTTCCCAAGTTCCGGCCTGGTAAAGCCCTGAAAGACGCCGTTAACTAAGCGGGTGTTGTTCGGCTTTAATAACGCGGGTTGTTAAGGCAAGCCAACTTGCAACAATAAAAATAGTTGGCTATAATTCGACTCGCGTTACACGAAGTGAAGTGACCCCATTTCAGTTCAACAAGAACAAAACGTTATTGTTGGTAAAAATGGAACAAGGGGTGCTTAGCTCAGTTGGTAGAGCGGCGCCCTTACAAGGCGTAGGTCACAGGTTCGACCCCTGTAGCACCCACCACTTAATTTCGTGTGTAAAAAATTAAACCACTTGGGAAAGCCAAGTGGTTTTTTTATGCATACAGAATAGATACAAAACAAAAGGCAGTGAGCGATCACTGCCTTTTGTACATTTCGTGCCGGTAAAAATTCAGTACATGGTAAAGCGCGAAGGCTTGCCTTTTATTTGGCTGCCTTGAACGAGCCGTCTTCAATGGTAAGCATCATACGAGCCTTGTCATCGAAACCAAAATGATCGTCTTTTGTATAAGTAAGGACACCCTGTGTGATGGGGATGCTGCCGTAGTTTTCCAGGGCGTCTTTCAGGGCGACACGGAACTCTTCAGTGCCTGGTTTGCCTTTTTCCAGGGCAATCGGAACGGTTTTATTCAGTACCAGCCAGGCATCGAAGGCATGAGCCGCGAACTGATTACGGGTGCCTGCGCCATATTCTTTCTCGTAAGCGGTTACGAAGTCAGTGGCCAGTTTTTTCGAGGGGTGATCTTCTGGCAGCCCTTCGGGCAAGACGGCCAGCCCGGATATAACAAACGAACCTTCAACGGCTTTGCCGCCCAGGCGAATCAGGTCGCGTGAAGCAGCGCTGTGGGTTTGATAAATGGTGCCTTCAAAGCCGCGATCGACCACGGTAGTATGAGGCATAGCCGAGCCGGAACCGGAAGCCACAATAACAATGGCGTCGGGTTTACTGGCAATGGCTTTAAGTGCTTGTGCGGTTACGCTGGTGTCGGCGCGGGCGTAGCGTTCCTCGGTGGTGATTTCGATGCCGGCTGCTTCAGCTTGTTCTTTAAGGTCGCGAAACCAGCTGTCGCCATAAGCGTCGTTATAGCCGATGAAGGCAAAGCTTTTGATGTCATTTGCTTTCATGTGCTTGATAATGCCGCCCGCCATTACCCCGGTGGATTGTGGCAAACGGAATGTCCAGGTGCCTTTGCCGTCGGGAAACTCGGCCGGTGAAATAGCGAGTTGAACTGTTTTGCTGCTGGCGGCGGTTTCTCCCATGGCGATGGCGGGAGTGGTGGTGCTGGAGCCCAGGATGACGTCGACCTTGTCTTCAGTTACCAGTTTTTGCGCATTTTTCTGGGCTTGCGCCGGGTTGCTGGCGTCGTCCAGGACGATCAGGTTGTACTTCAGGCCGCCCACGGTGTCAGGCCACAGCTTGAAGCCGGAATTGGTGGGAATACCCAGGCCGGAGGCGGGCCCGGTTAATGACAACACAACACCAATATTGAGTTCTTCAGCGGAAGCCGTTGAAACGGTAAGGCCCAATGCGGCTGCAAGAATAGTCGTTTTGAATAAACGTTTCATTTTTGTCTCCAGGATGTAGTGCACAGCAATAAACGTAATTTGTTGCTGGCCGGGCTGTCGTATTGCACACTGACGGCAACACTTTTACCCAATGATTATTTTCCATGTATATCAGATTACCTGACATAAGCTTATACTACCTCCAGTTCAATCGATAGGCAACCACCTTATGAGTTCCGTAAACAAGCAAATTGATTCACGTCGAGCCTTGCCTGATCACCCAACCGGGTTTGCCTACCTTATTGGCAGGCTCGACAGAAAGCTCAATGCACAATTGCGTGCGCGCCTGGCCCCGTTTGGGCTTACGGTGGCGCAATATACGTTTCTCTCCGTGTTCCGTACGCATGCTCATATGTCCAATGCCAAGCTGGCTGAACGCTCTTTGATTTCACCGCAATCGGCAAATGAAATGGTCAATTTAATGGAGCGAAAAGGCCTGATTGCGCGCCGTCTCGAGGCTGCGCAAGGCAGGGTCATTCCAATCGTGCTCACGCGAAAAGGGCAGGCTTTGCTGGACGATTGCGACAAAGTTGTCGCCCAGATCGAGTCACATATTCATACCGAACTCGGTGAAGACGCATTCTGGCTGTTGCATGAGCAGTTGCGGAATTTGGTGCGAGTATTGAAAAAGCCTGAATAAAGGAAGTTTCGCCATAATATTGCGAATAATTCGCATTTCTGTTATTGTTGCGTTTTCCGTTATTTACGGGCGGCAAGTGTGATCTTGCCACTTTCACTTAAGTTTGTCGTTCATGTCGCTTCATTCCTCAGGCCCCGGCCAGCCATCTTATGGCATCAAGTTATGTGCCCTCGCGGGCATGCTTGGTGTCCATGCCGCATTAGCTGCCACCATTTGGTTCTCTTCCGAGCAACAGTCAACGCTCTCTTTGCCGGAAGCCACAACAATCCAGTACGTTGAAATCGCCGACGAGGTCGTTGACACCGCCCCAGCCGAAGAAACGGCAGAGCCGGTTCAGGAGCCAGAACCCGAGCCCGAGATCGAGCCCATTCCCGAACCCGAATGGACACCGACCGAAATGCCCGAGCCTGAGATCATGCCCGAGCCGGAACCAGAGCCGCTTCCCGAGCCAGAGTGGACGCCAACGGAGATGCCCGAGCCTGAAATGTTGTTGCCTGAGCCCGAGCCAAAACCTGAACCGAAACCGGAGCCAAAGCCAAAGCCCGAACCTAAACCAAAGCCAAAACCCGAGCCAAAACCGAAGCCCAAGCCAAAACCGAAACCCAAGCCGCAGCCCAAGCCGGATCTGCCCAAAGCAGAAAAATCGTCTGAGGCAGGTGGGCAGGCCAGTGAGAAAGCTGCGCCCAAGGCGCCCCAGGCCCCTGTCGACCCCGATCGTCCGCGCGTCGTGGGGCAGGTCGATTACCAGGGGCGCCGCCCTGTACCTGAGTACCCCCGTGCCTCTGTGCGCCGGGGTGAAACCGGGCGCGTCGTGGTTCGCGTACTGATTTCTCCGCAAGGAAGTGTTCAGGAAGTGTCGGTTCAGCGTTCATCGGGCCATTCCCGGCTCGATAACGCCGCCCTGGATGCGGCACGTAAAGCCCGTTTTCGTCCATATACGGAAAATGGTGTGGCTTACCCGGCACTGGCGGATATCCCTTTTGAATTTGTCTTATAGGAAGACCTATGTCTGAAGTATTGCAATCATTGATCACAATCGTTGCTCAGGCAGCCAGCCAAAGTATCGAGTCAACGACAACGCTGGTGCAGGAAGCAACCAATTCGGCAGCGCCTGCGCTTACCGAGATGGCCGGGGTTGTGCAGGAGCAGCCCGGAATGCTTGAGTTCATCGCACAAAGCGATCTGGTGGGTAAAGCGCTGTTCGTGATTCTGGTGCTCATGTCGCTCACCAGCTGGTATTTGATATTTGTGAAAACAATTACGAATTGGCGTATTGGCCGTCGTTCCGAGCGTTTCCTGCAGCAATTTTGGGCCGCCAGTTCATTGGAGCAGGTGGAAAATGAAATTGCCACGCATGGTGCCAACGAGCCCTTTTCCCATTTGGCCAGTCATGCCATTCATGCACGTAATCATCACGAGAAATACGGGGCAGTGCGCTTAGAGGAGAAAGGCTCGACGAATGCATTCGTGACGCGCACTATTCGAAAGGTCATTGATGAGGAAACCGCCAAGCTTGAGAACGGTCTTACCGTGTTGGCCTCCATTGGTTCCACGGCACCGTTTGTGGGTCTGTTCGGTACGGTATGGGGTGTTTACCATGCCCTTATTGGCATCGGTTTGTCGGATGGCGTTTCAATCAGCCGCATTGCCGGGCCAGTGGGCGAGGCGCTGGTCATGACTGGTTTGGGTTTGGCAGTGGCTATTCCTGCCGTATTGGCGTATAACGCTTTTGTGCGTACTAACCGGGTTTATCTGGCACGCCTGGATGCGTTTGCGCATGACTTGTTCACCTTCCTTACAACGGGGCAGCAGGTTAGCTCGAAACGGCCGGTGGCTCGCCCCGCCGCCCAGGTTTGATTTGCACTTTTAAGTTCAGGACTCGATATGGCATTCGGCAGTTTCAATAATAGCGGTGGCGGCCAAACGCAATCGGAAATCAATATGGTGCCGCTGATTGACGTCATGCTTGTGTTGCTGGTTATCTTTATGGTTACCGCGCCGTTGCTTACGCACTCGATACAAATCAATGTGCCGCAAGCGTCGTCGGAACCCGTCACCCAGAAGCCCGACATAATCGACCTGGCGGTCGATGGGCAAGGGCAGGTGTTCTGGAACGAAGAGCCGGTAACCCTTGACGCCTTGCCGGAGTTGCTTGCGCAGCAGGCCGTTCTCGATCCCCAGCCCAATCTGCATATTCGTGCCGACCTTGAAACGCGCTACGATGTATTGGCCCAGATCATGGCCGGCGCAAAGCAGGCCGGCATGCAGAAAGTGGGGTTTATTACCCGTCCGGGGGAAAAAGCGCTAGAATCTGCGAATGCGAGTTCTGGTAATTGAAGACGACACCACTTTGGGTCATGCGCTGCGCGAGTTCCTGGCCGCGCAGGGGTATGCCGTCGATTGGCTTGAGGCCGGTGCGCCGGCGCTCAAGGCGTTGAAAGAACAAGATTACGACCTGCTTATTCTGGATCTGAACCTGCCCGATATCAGCGGGCTGGATCTGCTCACCCAAATTCGTGCCAATGGTCATCAAGAGTCAGTGTTGATTCTGACCGCACGCGATGGTCTTGACGAACGGGTGGCGGGCCTGGATGCCGGGGCGGATGATTACGTTACCAAGCCGTTCGAGCTCGCCGAACTTGCCGCTCGTGTGCGGGCTTTTGGTCGGCGCCGTGCGGGTCAGGCCCAGCCCACGATTGAAGTGGGCCAACTTTCGTTTGATACGGTGGGGCGTGAGGTACGCATTGATGGTGACCGACTCACTTTGTCGGTGCGGGAACTTTCAGTGCTTGAAATGCTGATGGGGCGTGCTGGCAAGGTCGTTACCAAGCGTCAAATCGTTAATTCCCTGTCGGCCTGGGATGGTGATTTCAGCGAGAATGCGGTCGAGGTTTATATTTACCGCTTGCGCAAACGTCTGGAAGGCAAGGGTGTAGGCATCCAGACCATCCGCGGTTTCGGTTATCTGCTAGACCTTGAAAGTGCGGCTTGATTGCAAACCTTTGCGCACCCTGTTTCCCCGGGGGTCGCTGGCGCGACATTTAATTCTTCGGTTATTGCCACCCGTTATGTTTCTGGTGGCTGTTGACTTGGCCGTTACATGGATTATCACGAGCCGAATTAACCTGTCGGTTTGGGTGTTGCGGGATATTTTCTGGATTATGCTGGCTGGTCAGTTCATTCTGGTCTTGCTGTTCATCTGGGTCTTGGTCGTGGGAGTCAAGTCGGGTCTCAGGTCGGTAAACAGGCTGGCTGATGAAATCCAGGAGCGCTCGGCCGATGATTTGTCTCCTTTGAATATCGTCGGGGTCACAACAGAAGCGGCGCCGGTCGTTGATCACATTAACGACCTGCTGGCGCGCTTGAATGAGGCATCGCAAAGTCAGCGCCGTTTTGTGGGGCATGCCGCACACCAGTTACGAACGCCTTTAACCGGTTTGCGCCTTGAGTGCGAACTGATGCTTTCACAACCTTTGCCCGATGATGTGCGTGCTCGGGCTGAGCGTATCAAGGTTGTAACCGACCGGATGATTCGTTTGGGTCAACAGCTGCTGGTGTTGGCGCGGGCAGACTCAACAAGGCAGATCAAAGAGGCTTTTCGCCGGCTGGACCTGGCTGATTGGGTGCGTCAAACAGCGTTGGAGTGGGTCCCGGTTGCGCGGTCATACAAGATTGATTTACAGTTGCACGCGCCGGAGTTTCCGGTATGGGTGGACGCAGATCCCTTGTTGCTTGAGGCGTTATTAAGCAATTTGATTGATAACGCATTGCGGTATGGGAAAGGCGCCACCCGGATTGTGCTCCACGTGGGGCAAACGCCACCGTCTATGTCGGTGGAAGACAATGGCAGCGGTATTGCGCCGGAGGCCCAGGTGCGCGCTTTCGAGGCGTTTTACCGGGCACCCAAAGTCGATAGCGACGGTTCGGGCCTGGGTTTGGCTATCGTGCAGGAAATTGCGCAGGCGCACGGTGCAGGCTGGAAGCTGGTGAGTCGTCCTGCGTTTAACGGTACCCGCATTAATATTGTGTTTCCTGGCCCGCGCATTGGCGCCGGGCTGAACCGGGGTGAACCTGTTACCCGGTGTTGAACAAGGTCTTTTATGTCAAATCATTCGGTGCCGGAGGGTGGCCAAACAGGCGCTACGGCTCGTTCAACGTTGGTTGTGGGTGCGCTGGGGGTGGTATACGGCGATATTGGCACCAGCCCGCTTTACACAGTTCGCGCGGCGTTGTCCCAGTTCGGTACATACAGTGCAGAAGAGGTCTTCGGCGTTCTTTCCCTTTTGTTCTGGCTGTTAATGATCGTGGTGTCTCTTAAGTACGTCACCCTCATGTTAAGGGCAGATAACAAAGGTGAAGGAGGAACGCTCTCGCTAATGGAGCTGGCCGGCCGGGGTGTTTCTGGTCGCAAGCGCTGGGTTATTACCGTGCTGGGATTAATCGGCGCCTGTTTGTTCTATGGCGATAGCGTGATTACACCGGCTATTTCGGTCTTGTCTGCGGTTGAAGGCGTCAGTGTCGTTTCCCATACCCTCGATGAATGGGTTGTCCCTATTGCCGCCGGACTTATTATTGCTTTGTTCCTGTTACAGCGCCATGGAACAGGCGCCATTGGCAAGTTTTTCGGGCCGATTATGCTGGTTTGGTTTACCGTCATTGGCGGATTGGGGGCATGGCGCATTTTCCAGACCCCGGAGATCCTGCAGGCGCTGAATCCAATATGGGCGTTTCACCTTATCGACGATGCCCCAGTGAGCACATATCTTCTACTGGGCGCGGTCGTGCTGGCGCTCACCGGTTCGGAAACCCTGTACGCTGACATGGGCCATTATGGGCGCAGAGCCATCCGACGGGCGTGGTTCGGCATTGTATTGCCGGGCTTATTGTTGTGCTATTTCGGGCAGGGCGCGCTCCTTATCGCCGACCCCACGACCTTGCGTAATCCGTTCTTTCTCATGGCGCCGTCATGGGGGCTGATCCCCCTGGTTATTTTGGCCACTATTGCCACTGTTATTGCTTCGCAAGCCGTTATTTCCGGTGCCTTTTCGGTTACGCGTCAGGCGGTGCAGCTTGGGTTCTGGCCGCGTATGGATATTCTTCATACTTCCGCCAAGGAAGAAGGACAAATTTTTCTCCCGCGGGTGAATCAGGCCTTGTTTGTGGGGGTCATGATTCTGGTTTGGGGATTCCAGTCGTCAGCCAATCTGGCCAGCGCCTATGGTTTTGCCGTAACGGCCACCATGCTCATGACAACCATGCTGGCATTTGTTGTTCTTCCACGCGGCAGTACCGGTTTGCGTCGGGTGGGCTGGTTTGTGTTGATTACGCTCTTTTTATTGATCGATATTCTGTTGTTTACGTCGAACACGCAAAAAATTGCCGATGGGGGCTGGCTGCCTTTTTCCATTGCGATTGTGTTGCTTGTTTTAATGTTGACCTGGAAAACAGGGCGCGATCAGATTCATCACACTTTGGCCGACGGGCAGCAACCGCTGAAGCAGTTCATGCAGGGGCTTGAGGAATATCCGCCCAATCGCGTTTCAGGCACGGCTGTATTCATGAGTATGATTGCAAATACAGTGCCTCCCGCGCTGCTGCATAATCTGAAGCACAACAAAGTACTGCATGAGCACGTGTTGTTCGTCACGGTTGACGTGGCCGATGTACCTTATGTTTCGTATACCGAACGTTACCAGCTTGACCGAACCAGTCGTTCGTCTTGGCAAATCATGGCGAACTGGGGATTCAAACAGGAACCGAACGTGCCGCAGTTGTTAGAGCAGGTTGCGCAGGAGCATCCTGAAATCCAGCTTGAGGCAATGCAAACGTCTTATTTCCTGTCGCGCCAGAGCATTATTGTGGTGCGTAAAATTGCATGGCATCAGCGATGGCGTCGCCTGCTTTTTGCATTCATGGCACGCAACGCTTCCAGAAGTACTCGATTCTATAAAATTCCGCCCAATAAGGTGGTGGAGATGGGGATGCAACTCGAGCTTTAGCACGATTTGCCTCATAACTTGAGTCGAATACGCGATTCCGGCGGGGCGCCGGAATCGCGAAAATACCTGTAATTATTGTGTGGCTGGAACCGTAATGGTTGTTTCCCGCAAGATGCCGCCTTCTTCAACACTGCCCATTGTGCGCGTGTTCTGGCCAGACATTTGCATCATGCACTCATCACGCTGGTTTGCAGGCAGTGATGCGCACCGACCGGTTTTGTTGCTGTCGTAATTCATGCCATTGTTGTTTTTCAGATTGCCTTGTCGCGTAGCCTGTAATGCAGCGCCAGCTTCACGTTTGCAAGCTTGCATATCGACGGTTGGGCTAAGTTGTTCGCACTGGCGCAATTCCTGCTGGTAGCGTTGCTCTGGCGTTTGGGTTTGCGCGTTGGCGCCAGCCAGTGAAAAAACACCGCTTAATGCCAAAGTTAAGATACCAATTCGTTTTGTGCTTGTCATTGTTCCCTCCGTTAAGGATGAATTACACGCTTTTATATTGGCACAAACCCTAGTTCTACACCACCCCAGAAGTAAGGAAAAGTTTCAATCGGTGTCGACCACATCGTGGCTGTCGTTCGATAAAGGCTGGCGTGGATCGCGGCGTAGCCCGGCCTGCATAAGCAAAATTGCGGTAATGGGTGATGTCACAAACAGAAAGAAAGTGATGAGCAGTTCATGGATTACCACTCGTTCAAGCAGGGCGCTGGAAACAAGCGCCGACGACAGTAATACCAGGGTCACACCCAATGTATTGCCCAGCGTAGGGGCGTGCATGCGCGAATAAAATCGCTTGAAACGCAACAGACCCAGCGAGCCGGTCAGTGTCAGGATACCACTGATAATTAACATGAGCGTGGCCGGAATTGAGGCCCAGAGTGGCAAACTGTTCATGGTTGGATGACCTCGCCTTTAAACAGGAATTTGGCCATCACCGATGAGCTGATAAAACCGAACAAAGCCATGAGAAGGGCAATATCGAAATAGACGCTGGTGGCGAAATTCACCCCCAGCACCAATACGATGCAAATACCGTTGATATACATGGTGTCAACGGCCAGGACGCGATCCTGGGGTGTCGGGCCTAACAAGAGCCGGATGGTTGCGCAGGTGAAGGCAAGGGCGAAACAAAACAGGGCGAAAGTGCCTGCCCAAATGAGAACGGTATCCATCATTCGAAAATCTCCATCAGCGGACGTTCATAGCGGTTTTTAACAAGTTCAATCCAGCCCTGGGCGTCCTCCAGGTCGAGTACATGCAGCGTCATGACGCCGCTTTTTTCTGAGTATCCGGACCAGACCGTACCGGGTGTATACGTTAGGATGCAGGCGAGCGCCGCCAGGCCATGCGGGTCTTTGAGCTCGAGCGGAATACGGATAAAGCCGGCGGTGTGATTATGCGGCTTGAACCAGATTGTCTTGAAGACGGCAACGTTCGACTTTGTGATGTCGACCAGCACTTTCAAGAACAGGCTGATCATGACAAGCGGCTTTTTGGGTTGAGAGCGTAAGGGGCGCAAGGCCATGGCCGCCCAGGCAAGCAACAGCGACAGCAGCGCGCCCAATACAACCTGGGACCACGCCAGGGTTTGGTTCAGCAGCAACCAAAGCATCGTCAGCAAGGCGGGCAGCATCAGCCAGTTAATGATTCTTCTCATGATCCGCCTCCATTACCCAGTTTTCTTACCGGGTCATGCGACAGCACAGCATCGATATAGGTTTCCGGGTTGTCTAGCGAGATTGCCGTTTCATTCATGAAATCGAGCACGGGTCCTGCCCAGATGGCCAGCGCAATACCGGCGAAAACCAGGGCGGCTACCGGTGCAGCCTCGCTCACACGCAAACGGGGCGTGACCGTTTCATTGGCCCAGAAAAGCCGGATCCCTGTGCGCGCCAAAGCCAGAATGGATGCCAGGCTGGCAAACAGGACTGTCCCGACCAGGAACCAGGCTGCCATTGAAGGCATGGTTTCCGATGTTTGGAAGGCGGCTGACAGTAAAGAAAACTTGGCGACAAAGCCCGATAGGGGAGGCAGGCCTGCGATTAGAATGGCGCTGGCGATAAAACTCAGGCCCAGAAATGCCATGGCTGCGGGGATGGCGACACCGACAACCGTGTCGGTACGTTCAGACAGGCTGGAGTCGGGGTCGTCGAGGTCGAATGCCTCCATACTCACCGCAAGAATATCGGCACCCACGCTGCGGGTGCGCTCGACCATTTCAAGCAGCAGGAAGAATGCCGCCGTTGCAACGACGGAACTGAGCAGGTAGAACAAAGCCGGCCCGGTCATAGCCACGCCCGGCATCCCCAGTGCCGATAGCAAGGTGCCTGCGGAAATGATGACGCAATAGGATGCAACCCGTTCGGCATGGTAGGCCGCAAGAATGCCGATGGTGCCGAATATCAGCGTAGCCAGGCCCACCGGGTACATCCATTCACCACCAAACGCGGCCGGGGCGCCGGTGGGTTGCAGCAAAGAACCCAGGCGCAACAAGGCATAAATGCCGACTTTGGTCATGATGCAGAAAACCGCTGCAACGGGTGGGCAGGCATTTGCGTAGGCTGAAGCCAGCCAGAAATTTAGGGGCCAGGCAGCCGCCTTGATAAGAAAGGCAACACCCAGGATGGCGGCGGCCGTTTCAAACAGGCGCCGATCTCCCGCCTGGAGTTCGCCGGCCCGGATGGCCAGGTCAGCCATGTTCAGGGTGCCGGTGACACCGTAAATCAGGGCGATGGCCACCAGCAGCAACAGAGAAGCAACCAGGTTTACGGCAATGTAATGCAGGCCCGACGTGACCCGCATTTCCCCGGAACCGTGCAGCATTAGGCCATACGAGGCGGCCAGCATGACTTCGAAGAAAACAAACAGGTTGAACAGGTCGCCGGTTAGAAACGCGCCGTTCAGGCCCATCAGCAAAAACTGAAAGAGCGGCAGAAAATGCACCCCGGCACGATCCCAGCGCGCGGTGGAGTACATGAGAACAGTTAACCCCAAAAAGGCCGTTAACGTTAGCATGACGGCCGCCAGGCGGTCTGCCACCGCGACAATACCAAATGGCGCAGGCCAGTCTCCCAGCAAATATACGGCGACCTGGTAGGGCCACAACTCGGGCTCGTAACCCGATGTGATGAATAAAAGTTGAATGGCGACAATCAATTGCAGCACGAGCGAAGCAAATGACAGCGCCAGCCGGAAATGGCGATGCGTGTCTTTGATGACAATAAGCATGCCCCCTGCAATCAGGGGGATGACAACCGGCAGAATAGGAAAGTGGGCCAGCAAGACGTTCACAGATCCGCCTCCCGCCCGTCTACGTGGTCATTTCCGGCCAGGCCACGTGATGCCAGCAAAACCACCAGGAACAATGCGGTGGTTGCGAAACTGATGACAATGGCCGTGAGTACCAATGCCTGTGGCACCGGGTCGGCGTAAAGCGCCGGGTCTAAACCTTTTGCTTGGTCGATGACCGGTGGTGCGCCGATGGTAAGGCGCCCCATGGAAAAAATGAACAAATTAACGGCGTACGAAAGTAACGTTAGCCCCATGATGACCTGAAAAGTACGGGGGCGCAGAATCAACCAAACGCCTGAACCGGTCAGGACGCCGATTGCCAGTGCTAGAACGATTTCCATCAGGCGGCCTCCTCTGGATGCGGGTTGCTTCGTGCCGGGGCCGGTTTACGCCGGAAGCGTAAAGACTGGTGAGCCAGCGCGACCAGAATAAGGACGGTTGAACCAATAACCAGCATATAGACGCCAATGTCGAAAACAAGCACGGTTGAAATAGGCATGACGCCAACCCACGGAATACTGACCTCAAGTTTGAAGGCCGAAAGGAAAGGACGCATGCTCCACCAGGCAGACAGCGCCGCTCCTGCGGCCACCAGCAGGCCTATTCCCATCCAGTATTGGGGCTTCAGGTTCTGCCTGGCTTCAACCCACAGTACGCCGCCCACGACATACTGCAGGATAATGGCAGTGGCAAAAATAAGGCCCGCGATAAATCCGCCGCCCGGCAGATTGTGTCCGCGCAGCAGGAAAAATAATGAAACCAGTGCCGCCATGGGCAATAAAAGGCGCGACAGTATGGCCGGAATCTTAAGTGGGCCGCTGGGGGCCAGTACTTCCTTGGAATCCGGTTTTTCCACTTCCGCCGCAATATTTGACCCCGACCCTTTTTGTCGGCGCAAAGGGCCGTCTTTAATGGTTTCTGGTGGCGGACGAAAGCGCCGCAGCAGCGCAAACACCGTTAGCGCCACAATACCCAGCACGCAGATTTCTCCCAGAGTGTCAAAGCTGCGAAAATCGACCAGTATGACATTTACCACGTTCGACCCGTGGCCTTCGGGAACCGAGTTGCTGACAAAGAAACGTGAAATCTCGTTGTCGAATGGGCGGGTCATGATGACATAGGAAACCAGCGCAATGCCCGACCCGCTTGCAACGGCAAGGATAATGTCGCGAGATCGCCGGGTAAGTGTTTTGATGCGATCCAGTACGTAGGTTTCCTCCGCCCGCACGCGCGGAGGCAGCCATCGCAGCCCCAACAAAATGAGAACGACGGTAACGACTTCGACAACCAATTGGGTCAGTGCAAGATCGGGTGCCGAGAACCAGGCGAAGGTCATGGCTGTTGTGAGTCCGGCGCCACCGGCCATGGCCAGCGCGGCAGGACGATGGTACTTGGCCTGGATTGCTGCGCCGACTGCACATGCGCCACCGGCAATCCACAGCAAAAGAAAAAACAGATTCACCGGGGTTGCCAGTTCGGGCTGCCACCAGCCGTTTTCCAGCAGGGGCAGGGCGGCCACCACAACCGTAACGGCAATAACCAGCATCAGTTGTGTTTGCAGGCGTATTGAGGATACCCAGTCGAGCAGGTATGACGCACCGCGATCCATAAATTCAATCAGCGATTCAAAAGTCTGGCGCCCGTTCAATCGATAGATCAGCGGCGAGCGACCCGTATGCATTTTGTCGAGCCGGCGCATGATGAGCCACAGGATAATGCCACCGGCCAGGGCAACCAGGCTCATGACCAGCGGCAGGTTGAAACCGTGCCAGACCTTGAGGCTGTAGGGCGGTGTGTCCGGCCCCAGGATGGAGGTTGAGGCCGACAGCAGCAGCGGACCCAATGTATAGCGCGGGAAAATACCCACAACCAGGCAGGTGAGAACCAGCAGAGCACTGGGCACCAGCATCCAGAATGGCGGTTCATGCGGCGCTTTGGGCAGGTCGGTGGCCAGCGGACCGAAGAAAACGGTGTGTATGAAGCGCAGGGAATACGTTACGGCAAAAGCGCCGGCCACCACCGCGCACAGCGGCAAAATCTGCTCAATAATGGAGCCTTTGGCGACAAAAACGGTTTCGGCAAAAAACATTTCTTTCGACAAAAAACCGTTGAGCAACGGCACACCTGCCATGGATGCCGCAGCCACGATGGCCAGGGTGGTGGTTACCGGCATGGCGTGTCGCAAACCCGATAGCTTCGACATATCACGCGTACCTGTTTCGTGGTCGACAATACCCGCGGCCATGAATAAGGATGCTTTGAAGGTCGCGTGGTTCATCATGTGGAATACGGCGGCAATCAGGCCCAGGGTGCTGTTCATGCCCAGCAGTAGGGTAATGAGCCCCAGATGGCCGATGGTTGAGTAAGCCAGGACCCCTTTCATGTCATTCTGGAAAATAGCGGCGTAGGAACCCAGGACCAGTGTAATGAGCCCTGCGCCGCCGATAATCCAGAACCATTCGTCGGTGCCGGCCAGAACCGGCCAGAAGCGGGCCAGTAAAAACACACCGGCCTTGACCATGGTGGCCGAGTGCAGATAGGCCGAAACCGGCGTGGGAGCGGCCATGGCATTAGGAAGCCAGATATGAAACGGGAATTGGGCGCTTTTGGTGAGCGCACCCACGGCTACCAGAACAATAATGGCCGGGTACCAGGCGTGCGCGCGAATTTGCTCGCCGGCGCCCAATACCTTGTCCAGGTCATAACTGCCGGCCACATGGCCCAGCATGAGCATGCCTGCCAGCAGGCACAACCCGCCCATGCCGGTAATGGTAAGGGCCATGCGGGCGCCCCGGCGGGCGTCGAGCCGGTGATTCCAGTAGGCAATCAGCATGAAAGACGACAAACTGGTCAGTTCCCAGAACACCACCAGTTGAATAAGATTGCCGGACATCACCACGCCCAGCATTGAGCCCATGAATAATAGAAAGAATGAGAAGAACCGGGGCACCGGGTCTTTGGGCGACATGTAATAGCGGGCGTACAGCACAATAAGTGCGGCCATCACGCAAACCAGCATGGCGAACAGCCAGGCGTAGCCGTCGAGGCGCAAGACAAAATCAATTTCCAGCGCCGAGGGAATCCAGGCCAGCTTAAGTTCAACAATTTCACCCGCAGCCACTTGCGGGTAGAAGCCGGCAATTAACCCGGCGCAGCACAAGGCGATAAAACCGGCCAGCCATGCCTCGATGGTGCGTGCGTTACTGGGTAGAAACGCCGCAATAATACTTCCCAGAAAAGGTAAAGCCAGGATCAGCAGTAAGGTCATCGAGCCTCGGGCAGAGTGATAATTCAGTGGATTTTGGCCTCCCAATAATACGATACTTTTATAGCCATTTCGTGCGTAATGACGAAAAAAAACCGACTTTTAATGCCGGTTCTAGGTTTTTTGAAATCGATTTTTTTGGCTACCAGGTGCGCACTTTTCCGGTATCCACGTGTATGAATTGCTCAGTCGGGTAGTATCCCACGCCGCCTGCGTTCAAGGAGATGGCCGCGTCGCGCAATTCGGCCAGCGGCACGCCGGGCAGGCGAACGTCGATGGCCTTGCCATACATATGCAAACTGTTCTTTGCCACGCCACCCCCGCGGGTTTTGCGCAGGTGTTCGTTGGTTTTCGGGTCGCGATAGCCGGAAATAACCTCGAATGAGCCTTTGGTATTGAGCAGTGTGCGGATCTGGTTGAGCTGGTCGTACAGTGCCGGGTCCATGGTGCCGATCGCGCCTGAATAGTGGTCTCGCAAGAACACATTCAGTTGTCGAAGTGCGGGGGGGATATAGTCATCGTTCAAGGCATAAACCAGTTGAACCTTCTCAAGCGTGTGGGTGTGGTCAAGGGCAATCTCGCGCTCGTAAACACGGACACCTGCCAACGCCGGGCCCGAAATGACGGGCGTGGCGCCCAGCAGTGACAAGGCGCCCATGCGACGCAGAAAAGCGCGTCGGGATACGGCAGCACGGGAGGGCGATTTCAGAAAATGATCAGGTGGCATGGGAGAGCCTCCGAAAGACAAGTGCCCGGTTATTATCGCCGGTTTTTCAATGCTTTACTTAAAGTGGCATCGTGACCATAGATGTCGTCATAGAAATAGGCCTGCCCGTCGCGAATGATGACAGTGCCGTAAGCCAGCACGACCGGAATCGGTTCGTTCAGGCGAATGGTTTGCGATTTGCCGGCTTGCATCGCCTGCTCGATGCGTTCGCGCGGCCAGGCGGGGTCGTTTTCCAGCACAAACCGGGCCAGTGCCACCGGTTCCTCCACGCGAATGCAACCATGGCTGAAGTCGCGTCGCGTGCGCTCAAACAACTGCGGCGCCGGGGTGTGGTGAAGAAAAATATTGGTGTTGTTCGGAAAAATAAACTTGATGTCGCCCAACGCATTTACCGGCCCGGGGCGCTGGCGGATACGTGCCTGACCATTCATGACGGCTTGCAGATTGGCATCAGACAGTTGAGTGGATACTGAACCATCACTTTTTACAAACTCGAAACCCTGGCGGCTGAAGTAGGCCGGGTCACGTTTGAGGCGTGGAATGGTTTCACCGCGTGCGATAGACGGCGGCACATTCCAATACGGACTGAACTCGATAAAGCGCATGTCCTCGTCAAACACCGGTGTCGAGGTGTCCAGCGCCCTTCCCACAATGACCTTCATGCGCAGTTTCATGTCGATATTGCCTTGCTGATCGGTTTCATAGGCGCGCAGGACGAACTCCGGTACGTTTACCACGATCATGCGCGGGTGGGACTGCAGCGGTGTCCAGCGCAAGCGCTCCAGCGTCAGCGCCATTTGTTCAAGGCGTTGTTCGGGTGACACGTTCAACTGGCGTAATGTGGCAGGGCCGATGATGCCGTCGGCGTCCAGACCGTGTCGCACCTGAAATGCGCGAATGCCGACCTGGAGGGTGTCGTTGTATTCCAGCGGCACCTGAGTATCGATGGGTAGGTCACCCAATGCGATCAGACGGCTTGTTAACGTATCCAGGGCAGGATACGCCTGGCCGCGTGCCAGTTTTTTTCCTGCGGGCATGGGTAGCGGGGCAGACCAGGCCGGATGTTGTGCCAGTAACCGGTAATGGGCCATTGCGTTAACCAGTGCATCGTACATGGGCACCTGCGGTTGTGCTTCTTGCAAGGCATCGCGCAGACGGTTCTGCTGCAGGGCATCGGCAATGTAGGTGCGGGCGTTAAAGGCCGGTTGGGGGCGAGGCTTGAACTTCTGGTGTACTGCGTGGGGGTCGACCCGGCCGTCACGCAAATCGGTCAGGTATTTTTCCAGGCTCGCCGTCAGTTGTTCGTTAAGCGCACGCTGTTCAGCAACTGTTGGCGTTTCGCCATCGGATAAGCGGGTAAATTGAGCCCAGAGGGCGGCGGTGTTGTAATCGGCCGGGTCCAGGCCCTGATTGCGTGCACTGGTAAGGGTTTCCAGCGCGTCTAAAACCTGATCAACCGGCTTGCCTGTTTCATCCAGCCATTCAGGCGTCGGTGCCATTGTTGTTGATTGTTCAACAGCGCCGGCTTCGACGTATGGGTTTGCCGCTGCCGGTTGTGCCAGGGCTATTTTCTGGTTGAACAATAGTAAAGCACCAGCAAACACAATAGCGCCCACCCGTAGGCAGGCGCTATTGCAGCGTACCGCGTAATGGCTGCGATCAGCGGTCGGCGGGTTTGAAGCCGTTTCGGTTGGGCATTTCAATTTTCGCAAGATTATCCTGGTTCAAGGTTGCGTCTTTTTCAATGATATTGCCCTTCCAAAGTATATAGGCTGATACGGCATACACTTCGTCGTCGGTCATGCTGCCCGGGCGGTCGAACGGCATGGCCCGTTTGATGTAGTCGAACAAAGTGGTGGCGTAAGGCCAATAACTTTCCACGGTTTTAACCGGCGCTTTCTCGGGGTTGTCGTTCACCAGCGTTCCGCGCCCCCCGGCCAGGCGATCGCCAATGCCGCCTTCAAGATTAACGCCGTGGCATGCCAGGCATTGTTGCTGGTAGATTTTTTCTCCCTGCATCACCGTGCCGGAGCCTTCAGGCAGGCCGCGCCCGTCGGGCAAAGGTGAAAAGAAAGGTTTTAAATCCTCGGTGGTGGCCGGCTCACCAAAGTTGTAGGTTTTGTCGGCGCCGTGGTTATCGGCCCAGGCGTTCAGGCTTAGCCCCAGGCCCAGGGCGAGCACAGCAGCGGCCGTGCGGCCCTTGCGCGAAAATTTAGTAGTGGTGGACATTGGTAACCTCCCCCGTAGAAGCAACTTGCCAGCTTTGAATGCCATTCAGGTGGTATACCGAGGCAAGTGGCCCATTGGTGCCACGCTCTTCGATGAGCTTGCCAATGGTGGGCTGAACATAGCCGGTTTCATCAGTGCAACGGCTTTGCAATATGGCTTGCTTGCCATTCCACTCCCAGGGAATGGTAAAGCGCGTGTGGCACATAGGCAGAATCGGGCCGTGCAGTTTGGCTTCGCGCCAGTTTTTTCCGCCGTCCACTGATACTTCCACTTTCTTGATGACGCCGCGACCCGACCAGGCCAGCCCGGTAATTTCGTAAAAGCCGGGCTTTTGCAACAGCATTTCGCCTGATGGATAGGTAATAACCGATTTGGCTTCCATGGTGAATGAAAACTGCAAGGCCGTGCCATCGGGCAGCAAGTCGGTGTATTTGGAGGTTTCTTCTCGTGTCATGAACGGCATGTCGGATACTTCCAGCCGACGAAGCCACTTAATGCACATGTTGCCTTCATAACCCGGCACCACCAAACGAAGCGGGTAACCTTGTTCAGGGCGAATGGCTTCGCCATTCTGCCCGTACGCCAGGAAACAGTCGGCCATGGCTTTTTCGATGGGGATACTGCGTGTCATGACTGCTCCGTCTCCGCCTTCGGCCAGCAGCCATTTGGCGCCGGATTTCAACACGGACTCATCCAGAATGGTAGACAAGGGTACGCCTGTCCATTCAGACGTTGAAGTGAGTCCATGTGTGCCTTGTACCGATTTCAAAGTGGGCTTGATCCATTCCGTTAAACCGTTGCCCGAACACTCAAGAAAGCAGATGCGCGACATCATGGGAAACCGCTTGATGGCTTCCATGTGATATTTCTTGGGTTCTTTCACCATGCCGTGGACATACAAAACGTGCTTGGCCGGGTCGATGGTGGCAATGCCGGCATGGTGGCGCTCGTAGTGCAGGGCCGACGGCGTAATGATGCCCATGCCGCTGGCCAGCGGTGTCATGCTCCACGAAGATTCGGTGGTTTTGGTGGGGTAGCGCCAGCGTACTTCCGTTTCGAATTGAGATCGGCGCCCATAACCACCGTCGTCGACGTCTACGCCCACACCCTGGTGCTTGCTGGGGTCGGCGAAGACTTCGCGTTCAATGGCGCCGGGCGTGTCTTGGGCAAAGGTGGGCCGTGCCAGTGCGCCGGCCCCCAGCGCCGCGACGCTGCCCAATAAAAAACGCCGACGCTGTTTGGCAGGGTCGGCGTTTCCTTGGTAATAAGGGGATTCGGGGTTCTGGCGTTCCTGAGCAAGAAAGGTTTCTTCTTTTGCCTGCAGTGCTTCATGCTGCGCAGTACTACCCGGCGGCAGTGTTGAGGACGATTTATTTTTCATGTACGACTCCTTGTACAGGGCCGGCTTATGCCGATACTGAAAAAAGGCCGCTATTGCTGTTTACAATATGCCTTGGCTGGCCGTCTGTATTCATTTTCACGGCGAGCGTGCATTTAGCATAGGCCTGTCGTATGGTGCCGTCAACCTTAACCCAAAGTACGAAGTAAAAATCCAAAAGGAATGATCCATGACTGTCGATTACACCAATCCCGTTTCACAAAATACCAATGGTTCCGACCCTGAAAAAATCCGCTCGCTTCGCACCATTGTGACGGTGGTTTATGCCTTGCAGGCCATCGCGTTTTTTGTGGGTATAACCAGTATCGTGGGTATTGTCATTAATTACCTCAAGCTTTCTGATGCACAGGGTACATGGCTGGCGTCGCACTTTCGCTGGCAAATGCGCACGTTCTGGTTTTCGCTGCTGTGGTTTATTGTGGGTTTTATTACGACGTTTATTCTTATTGGCTATGTCATTCTGTTCGCTAACGTAATTTGGATGATTTACCGTGTAGCCAAGGGATGGCTGCGCTTGAATGATAACAAGCCCATGTACGAGGTATAAGAGTTGAATGGGCGCCGGCCCTGGCTGTGGGGATGCCTTGCCGCATTAAGTGCGCTGCCGGCGGTTGCCCAGCAGGCCTGGTCAGTCGAGCAGGCGAGCCCGCCCCTTCATACGCGCGGTGTACCGGTGATGGTGGCGTATGAGCCACCTGAACCTTTGCCGCCTGGCGATGCAATATTGCGTGTTCATGTTCAGCGCGAAGGTCAAACACGTGTGCCAGTGCAAACCCGCGTTTGCGTTGATCTTCAGGCTCAACAATGTATGGCTGTGAATGGCGCGTCGGTCACCACGTCGCGTTTTTACGGCGTGCCGGCGAACAGGCCTGTTTATCTTGTGCATACTGTGCCGGGTGACGGGCCGCTTGACCCCAATGTCTATCTTCGCGCCAGCGTTACGGTGTGGTACGGGCACGCGTCTTTGCCTTCAACAGGCAGCCCGGTCGGGCCGCCTTGAACCGGAACGGAGGGTAGGCTATGTCGCATAAATGTGATGTTTTGTTAACCGGCGGTGTGGTGGTCACCATGGATGATGACCGCCGGATTATTGAAAATGGTGCGGTTGCAGTGCAGGGCAAGCGTGTGGCCGCGGTAGGTCCTGTCGATGAGTTGCGTAATTGGAAAGCGGCACGTGTGGTGTGCTGTGAAGGTCAGGCAGTGATTCCTGGCCTTATCGATACCCATAACCATTTGTTCCAGGCGGCGGCTCGTGGGCTGGGCGATGGCATGGCGTTGCAGGCGTGGTTGGATAAACTCATGTTACCGTTGGCCGGCGGGATTAAAACGGATGAAGCATTGGCGGCTGTACGTGCGGGCGCGTTGGCGTCCTTGTCTTGCGGAACCACCACCATTATCGACAACCATTATGCGCCCAACGATGTGCAAACCAGTTTGCAGGTAGCCGGCGTATTGCACGATATGGGCTTGCGCGGTGCCATTGCGCGGGGTGCATTCGGCCCATTCACCGCCATTGCCCGCGAGAATCAACAGAACCCAATGTTGTTTCACAGTAGCGTAGCCCAAGAATTGGACAATATGCGCACCTGCATGAATGCCTGGCGCAGCGACCGTGTGACTATCTGGCCTTCACCTGTGAATTTGATCTATAACGATCAGGATCTGGTGCGAGGCCTGGTTGAGATGGCACGCGAGTTCGGCGTGCCGTGGCACACCCATTGTTCCGAGGCGGCGAGTGACCCCGAGAACTATCAGAAGGCTTATGGCGTGCGGCCGTTTGTATGGATGCAGCAACAGGGCCTATTGGGGCGGGATGCGACCTTCGCCCATGCCATTTGGCTGGACGACGAAGAGGTGGACATTGCCGGCTCAAATGCTTGTGGTATTGCCCATAATCCCATGTCGAACGCGTATCTGGCGTCGGGCACCATGCGTTTGCGCGATTTGCGCAGCGCCGGAGCCATGATTGGCATGGGCACCGATGGCGCGGCTGGCCACTTAATGGACATGTTCCACATTATGCGCCAAATGGTATATGTTCAGCGCCTTCACACGCTTAACCCGCAAGCTTCCAGCGCCGCTGACGCATTTGAGCTCGCCACACGAGGTGGGGCAGCTATGGTGGGTATTGATGCCGGCTGCCTGATGCCAGGCAAACTGGCTGATATTGCCGTAGTGTCGTTACAAGGGGCTCACATGGTGCCGTGTTTCGATCCGGTGGCCAGCCTGGTTTATTGCGCGTCGGGCCGAGACGTAACCTTAACCATGGTGAATGGGCGCATTGCCTGCGAACAGGGCCGCGCACAGTTCGTTGATCATGACAAAATCATTGGCGATGCACGCCAATATTGCGAAGATTTGATTCTGCGCTTGAACATTAATGTACCTGGCCGGTTTGTGTAGCCGGCATTTCCAGCATCAACTCCACACGCCGGTTCAAGGCGCGGTTTGCCGCAGTGTTGTTCTGGGCCAGGGGGCGGGTGTCGGCATAACCGACCGCCCGCAGTCGCCGGCTGGCAATACCGTTGGCTTCAAGGTAGCGCACCACACTGCCGGCCCGGGCACTGGAGAGTTCCCAGTTCGAGGGAAAGCGTGCACTGCGAATGGGAATAGCGTCGGTGTGCCCCTCAATGGTAATGGCGTGTGGGCTGTCTTTCAGTGTGCGGGCCAAGCGTTGCAGTATTTCCAGCCCGCCCAGGCTAAGTTGTGCCTCGCCCGAGTCAAACAGAATTTCGCTGTTGATACGCAAGCTGACGGATTTGTCGTTCACCACAACATCAACGTTGTCGCCCAGATTGTCCAGTTGTAGTCCTTGGGTAAGGCTTTGCTCCGTGCCATTACGCGCCGGCGCAGGTAAGGGAGCGGGCAAGGGCGCACCGTTGGGCAGGCGGGCGGCCTGTTGATTCAACAAGCCGTCTTGTGCAGGCATCGTTCCCGGCCCTTGCTGGTGGCCGTCGCCTTTGCCGGCCATGGTCAGCATCACCAGTAGCAACACCAGCAATAGGGTAAGGGTGTCAAGATAGGTAAGTAACCAGCTGTCGGTTGGTTCGCGCGACTGCGGTTCAAAATACCACTTACGGCTGTGAACACCCTGGCGTGGAACATGGGTATTGGCCTCTTGCCCAATGGCTTGCTTTTGTGCGTGCTCGTGCTTGCGTTGTTCAATTTCCTCAAGCAGCGTGCGTCGGCCGGTTGCGCGTGGTGTCATGGGCGCGACTCCGGCCCCAACGTGATTTGTGTTTGCGCCGGCGCATTTTCTGTTTTATCTGTTTCAAACGCTACGCCGTTATTGCCGTCGTTCAATTCGTCTTCGTAGTCGGCCATAAAGGTTTTCAGTGTTTCACGCATGAAAGCCGGGCGACGTTTTTGGCTCATCATGGAAAGCCCCTGCATGACCATATTCATTAAGGCCACGCGCTCTTCGGTGCGCCGTTCCAGTTTGACGGCAATGGGCTTGAACACCAGATTAGCCAGCAAAATGCCGTAAAACGTGGTCATGAGGGCCAGAGACATTTGCTGGCCAATGGCCGTCATGTCGCCGTCGCCCAGCATGAACATCAGGTTCACCAGGCCTATAAGCGTGCCGATCATGCCAAAAGCAGGGGCGTAGCCGGCCATGGTACGAAATAACTGGGCTTCCGCATGTTCTTTGGCGCGCAACTTGGAAATGCGCCACTGCAAGAGATCGATAATGTCTTGCTCCGGCGTCATGTCGATAATGAGTTGCACGCCTGTTTTCAGAAAGGGGTTCGATACCTTTTCCAGCGCTTTTTCCACTTTCTGAATATCGCCCGACATCCAGATTTTCGATATGGAAACCAGCTCTTCAATATCGTGCTGCGCGTACATGCGTTCGTTGCGCATGACGGTGCCGATAAGCCCGAAAATGCGCATGACCTCTTTCAGTGGGTAGCTGATGAAGGTGGCCGCCAGCGTGCCAATTAACACAATGCCCAAGCCGGGCAGATCGATAAACTGCGTTGGGTTTTCGGCTGAAAAGAACAGCACGACGCCAAGCAAGACAATGCTGGCCAAAATGCCAATTAGGGTTGAGGGGTTCATGCTAGTACCAGAAAATTGAAAACTGCTTTATGGTTTAACGGCAGTTGCCCTGAAAGATTTAGATTGCGTACACCGGCGCGCCTGGTGCAGGTAATGGCAAATACGCGCAATATGGTGGCCGGTGCGATCCAGCCAGCGTACCGTGTCTGTGGTTTCCAAAACCTGGGCCACCGCAGTGTGATTATGGCTGGACCCCTGCAGCAAAGTTTGGCGCATCTGTTTCGATTGGGCGTGCAAGGCGTCGGCCTCGACCTGAATACCAAGCATTGTCGCGTCGGGGTCGGGGCTGTTGACATTCCGGTTTTCAGGGGCGGCAAAGAGTAACAGCGGGCTGGCCAGTGACAGCAAGTGTTTATGGTGCGCAATGGCCGTGGCGTACTGCGGGTTTTTCAGATCCAGCCCAAGCTGGTTCAATTCCAGTAAGCGCTGGCGCAGGCGAATTAAATGGTCGGTTGCATGTAATTGGGCGATACGTTGTTGGGCCAGATTGTCATTATCGCTTTCCAGCGGAATGCGGCTGATGAATGCATAGGCACGATCCAGGGCTACCTGTGATTGCTGCAGCAGTTTTTCGGGAACCGAATGCGGTGCATCTTCCAGCGCCTGGTGGTAGCTGTTGAACAGTATGTTGGCAATGCGTTCCAATGAACGTTGCGATGCCTCCAAGGCCACCTCAGGCACCTGCAACAAGCTGTTATCCAGGTTGTCGGCAATATCGTTTGCCGGCGCCGGAACGATACGCTCAACGAGCCGTGCGAATTGGTTCGCAAACGGCAGGAACAGGGCGGCGCCCAGGCTGATGAATAAGGTATGAAACAGCACCAGGCTGATGGTGCCGGGCGAGACTTCGATTGCCTGGCTTAGAAAATGGGTAAGGGCCAGAAAGCCCGGCAACAACAAAATGGCAATCAGGCCGGTGGCCAGATTGAACAGAATATTGGCGTAGGCCGTGCGCTTGGCGGCAATGGTGGCACCAATGGCCACCAGCGCCCCGGTTACCGTCGTGCCAATGGCAGCACCCACCACCAAGGCGGCAGCCTGGTCGAAGTTGATGGTTTGCGTGTAAAGCGCCGTTAGCGTGGTGGCGATTGCTGCCGAAGACGATTGCAAGATAATCGTCATGACCAGGCCAATTAACATGATGACGGTATGAGCGCCCAAACCGCCCATTGGCAGCGACGACAGGTCGACCATGGCAGAGAGGTCGCGCATGCCTTCCTGCAAGGTGCTTAACCCCAGGAAAATCATGCCGAATCCGGCCATGGCCACGCCCATATCGCGCCATCGACCATGTGCCAGCAGCCTCAAAAGGGCACCCAGACCAATTAACGGCAGGGTGTAAAAACCGAAATTGATCTTCAGGCCCAGTACCGCCACAATCCATCCGGTTGCCGTGTTGCCCAAGCTGGCGCCAATCAAGAAGCCAATGGCCTGGGCGAACGTAATCAACCCTGCGCTGACGAACCCGATAATCGTAACGGTTGTGGCGCTGGATGATTGCACCAACGCGGTGGCCAATGCCCCGGATGTAAAGGCTTTCAGCGGCGTGCCGGTAAACCGGATCAGACCCTGGCGCAATGCGGGCCCGGCAAAGGCAATCAGGCCTTCCGACAGCAGCATCATGCCGATCAGGAACAGGCCAATGCCGCCGATGAAAGGAAAAATAATGTCGCTCATGTTTCCGAGGTTGAAAAGGCGTTGGCGTAATCTACCTTAAATGTCCGAGTCGGTGCGGCCTGGTTCGTTTTCAGTGCCCTGATTGCGAATGGATTCCAGTAGCGCGTGCTGATAGCGGCGCTGATCTGCGGTGGCTTTGCGCAAAATGGCATGCAGTTGCTCGTATTCTGCTTGCAGGTCGTTATTCATGCCCTTGGCCTCGAAATCATCAATGGTTTTCACCGTGTCATTAATGACTTCCTGCAATTGGGCAATAAGCCGGCGGTAATCATGATCTTGCATCGGCGGGCCTTTTCAGTGTGGTTATCAACCCCAGTGTAATAAAAAAAGCGGGGCCGAAGCCCCGCTTTAACGTTGGGAGACAACGTTGGAAGATTAACCCAGCAGCGAGAGGACGCCCTGAGGAATCTGGTTGGCCTGGGCCAGTACCGAGGTACCTGCCTGTTGCAGGATCTGGGCACGGGTCATGTTGGCCACTTCAACCGAGTAGTCGGCATCTTGAATACGCGACTGAGCGGCTGACAGGTTGTTTGACGTGGTTTGCAAGTTGGTGATGGCCGATTCGAACCGGTTCTGGATGGCACCCAGGTCGGAACGAAGGGCGTCAACTTGAGCCAGCGCAGCGTCGAGCACGTCGAGTGGGTTGTCTGTGCGGGCGCTTGTAGTTGTAGCATCAAGCGTGAGTTCGCCCGCGCCGTCAACATAAACCTGAGCGCCAGCGTCGTCAGTTACAACACCGCTTTCCTGTGCGAAGTATGTTGTAGTGGTTATAGTGTCGCCAGTTAGTGCGCCGTCGGTATCAACGTATTGAGCGGCACCGCCTTGTGTAACACCGCCGGCACCATCCTCTACATATGCTGTTCCGTCCAAAGTCACTGTGTATCCGGCGCCACTCGCGTCAGCCAGATTCTGTAAGCCTTCGCGACTGATTGAAGCACCTGTTACGTCGATAGTAGTACCATCGCTTGTGTAGGTGGTGTCACCGACCACAATGCTATCGCCGGAAGTTCCAGCCACTGCCGCTGCGACGTTTGTGGCAGAGGCAGCAGGGTCACCGGGAAGAGCTTGGGTCTTGGTCAGGTTGCCGGTGGCGTCGAGATAGAGCTGTGCGTTATCGTCAGCAGCCGTCATGTTGCCATTGCTGTCGATAATGACTTCTTGGCTCGATCCGCCAATTGTGACTGTAGCGGTTGTTGTTTCGCCAGTGGCCGGTGTCAGTGCAGCTGCGACATCTGCAGCTGCAGCGTCATCTGCCGCGAAAGAGAAGCTGTCAGTGTCCGCGTCGTAGGTGTAGCCTGCCGCTGCAGCTACGCCGTAACCTGTATCTGTTCCTGCATAGGTTACGGTATCGCCGTCTGCCAGTGCGGCGAACAGGTCGTCGGAGGTAGCGGCGTCGTTGTTTGTGTCTTTTGTATAGGTGACCGAACCGTTGGCATTGGTTGCGCCTTGAGTAAAGCCGGCCAAAGTGAGGTCATCGGCGGTCGCGGCTTCGTTCGCGACTGCGCCCTGGCCGTTCACATTGAAGCCTTGCAGGCTCAACGAGGCAACGTCGATTTTCTGCAGGTCGATTTCAATAACTTGCCCGTCGTTGGCACCGACCTGAATGCTCAGGGTGTTGTCTTCAGCCAGTACGTTCACACCGTTGAACTCAGTTTCGGTGGAGATACGGTTGATTTCGTCCAGGCGCTGACCAATTTCATTCTGGATGGAGGTCAAGTCTTCTTCGCTGTTGGTGCCGGTTTCAGCTTGAACAGTCAGTACGCGGATGCGCTGGAGGTTATCGTTGATTTGGTTCAACGCGCCTTCCGTGGTTTGTGCGGCCGAGATGCCGTCGTTGGCGTTACGGGCAGCCTGGTTCAAACCGTTGATTTGCGAACCCATGCGGTTGGCAATGGCTTGGCCGGCGGCGTCGTCTTTGGCGCTGTTGATACGCAGACCGGACGACAGTCGCTCAATTGCAGTGCCTAAAGACGACTGCGATTTCTGCAGGTTGTTTTGGGCAACCAGAGAAAGGTAGTTGGTGTTAATTACTGACATGAGTAACTCCTGTAAGAAAAAATTGGCGAAGGGTCTTCGCCCGGTTGCCAGAAAGGTTAGTACGCTTCCTGTTCAGTGGCATTAACGACGGGGGGGAAATAAACTTTAGGGAAGCTGACCGAAATTTTTTTCAGGTCATATGTGTCCCGCAGTATGATCAAGGCATGATGTTCATGTGAAGTTGGCCCGCCGGTTTCATGTGGCCCGCTGATTTTTTGGAGTTTTCATGAGCGAATCTGTGTCGTTCAATGCCGACCCGCACGCGATATTCGGGCAGTTGGCGCCCGACGATCTTGCGCAGTTGCGTTATGCCAAAAGTTTGCTGGAGCATCCCGGCCTGGCCACGCGCATTACCAGCGTCATTGGCACGCCCATTGAAAAGGGCCTGGCGCGTTTGCCGGCGTCGTGGTCGAATAAAATTGGCGTTGTCACGGAAAAGGCATTGCGCCAGGCCTCGAACGCGGCGCTGTATACCCTAACGGATGTGCCGGGAAAGGCTGCCTCAAATCGCTGGCACCAGTTCAGTGTGGCCGTATCCGGTGGTGTGGGTGGCTTTTTTGGCTTAGGCGCACTGGCCGTGGAGCTGCCTGTTTCCACCACGATTATGCTGCGCTCGGTGGCCGACGTGGCGCGCAGTCACGGTGAGTCCATTTCTTCAGAGGATACGCGGCGTGCCTGTATCGAGGTATTTGCCCTGGGCGGCAAAACGCAAGACGATGATGCAGCCGAAAGCGGCTATTTCGCGGTGCGCACGGTGCTGGCGCAATCCATTACCGAAGCAGGGCGCTACGTGGCGGAAAAAGGCCTGGCAGAGCAAGGGGCACCAATTATGGTGCGGCTGATTGCCAAGGTGGCCAAGCGTTTCGGTGTACAGGTAACCGAAAAAATGGCGGCCCAGGCCATCCCGGCCATTGGCGCCGCCGGCGGGGCGGCCATTAATACCTTGTTTATGGACCATTTCCAGGAAATGGCCCAGGGCCACTTTACGGTGCGCAAGCTGGAACGCCAGTACGGGGCGCAAGTGGTGCGCAGGGTTTACGAGGCCCTGCCCAATGAACCCCGGCGGGGGTCACGAGCAAAAGGCGCATCGAAAACCAAGTCAAGACCTAATCTTTAAACACCGTATCCAGCCAATCGTAAGCATGCCGGTGGTACACCGAACGGATCATGGTTTCGCAATGGTCGCCGGCACCTTCTTCGGCGGTGAAATGTTTGAAGGTTCTGGGGGCTTGAATGGCGTCGAACAGAGTCTGGGCCGCACCGGCAATGGGGTCGTTTTCCGCCTTGGTAATGAGTACCGGGCATTGAATCTGCTGAACGCGATCCGACACGGTAAATTGGGCCAGGGCTTTTACGTATTCGGTGAATGAGGTCACGCCGTGTACCCAAAAGCCGCGTTGCACCAGTGTCCATTTCAGCGCGGGGTTGTGGTCTACCGCTTGCATAATGGGCGCGTTGGCCTCTTCGGGCAGGTTGGGCAGGGCGGCGATTAAGTCTTGTGCGCCCATGCGCTTTAGCATGCCGGCGATGGCATCGAGCATATCCCATTGCCCGGGGTCGGCAATTAAGGCTTTAATGCGGGGCTCGCCGGCTGCGGCCCTGGGCGCCAGAAAGCCGCCGAAGCTCCAGCCGACCAGGGCGACTTTCTTATGGTTGATATCGGGGCGGGCCAGAATGTAATCAAGCACTGCGCCCACCACGTTTTCCCAGTCGGGCCGCAGGGTTAGGCCGTGTTCTATTAAGGGCGCGCCCTGGCCGGGGCCATCGAAAGTGAGCACGTGGTAGCCGCGCCGCTGTGCGGCCACGGCATGGGCGTAATGCATGGTGTGCAGGGTATCGTCGTAGCCATTGGTGCAAATCAGTAACGGGCGTGTGCCTTCGCCACCGCTATAGAAGTAACCGGGCAGTGTGGTGTTTTCAAAAGGAATGGCTTGCGGCTCAATGGGCGGGTTGAATAGTTGCGCCGCACAGTGAAAGGCGCGGGCTTCGTTGCGGTAAGCTTCTGTTACGCGCGGATCTGTGGGGGCGCCGAATAATAACGGGTAAGACGTCCTGTAATACGTGGCGGCTCGTTGGTACAGTTGTCGTGCGCTGATAAGGTGGCCGCTTTGCTGGCATTCCCGGGCCTGTTCAAACAGGTGGCTGGCCAGTGCGCACCACTCACTGTGCCAGGCGCTTGTGTCGCCGGCGGGAATACGGGGCGCCAGCGATAACACTTCGCCCAGCTCGCAGCCGCCTTCGGCAATATTCATTAAGGTGCGTTGGGCCCAAACTTCGAATAAGGGATCGCTGAATCCAAGTTGCAACATGATGAGTCGTTTCCTTACCTGAATGAATTCAAAGTCGTTTGATATTGTCTAGCCTCTTGAAACTATTGGAAATTACGTCAAATGTCTACCGTCACCCTGCCTATTCGCCTTAAGTTAGATTCTGTTACTATTTTGAAATATTATTCGTATTAAGAGTCGAGGCAAACAGCCGGTTATGGTTTTTTCCAGCACTTCCTCCCGCGAGGCTGCCTGTGTTGTGTTGGCAGCGGGGTCTAGTCGTCGTATGGGCGCGCACAATAAACTGTTGTTGCCATACCGGGGCATGCCCATGGTACGGCAGGTGGTGTTGCAGGCCCTGGCCTCATATTGCAGCCGCGTTGTGGTGGTGTTGGGGCATCATGCACCTGAAGTACAGCAGGCTTTGTCCGGTTTGTCGGTTCAATTTGTGCATAATGCCGAATACGCCCAAGGCATGGGGAACTCGGTTGCAGCGGGTGTCAGCCGGGTACCGGCGGACGAAGGTGCCATTATTTGTTTAGGTGATATGCCGCGCGTAAATGCCCAGGTATTGAACATGCTTATAGATGCGTTTCAAGCTGATGAGCGCAACGAAATTTGCCGGCCGCGCTACAAGGGTCAGGCAGGCAACCCTGTGTTGTGGGGGCCGTCGTTCCTGCCTGCATTAAGCCGCCTGCAGGGCGATGAAGGTGCACGTGGCATTTTGCAGGCGCACGACGCTTATGTTTGCTGGGTTGATGTTGAAACCGACGGCGTATTGCACGATGTGGATCAGCCCAATGATCTGCAGGCAATGGGTATGGCGCTGCCGCGCTCGAAAGACGGGGCCTTGGCCTCGTAGTAGAATCTAGCCTTTACCCAATTGAACTATTTCGGCGCAAATAATGACCACAATTCTTCAAAACGTTCCTGTTGGCCAGAAGGTCGGCATTGCCTTTTCCGGCGGCCTGGACACCAGTGCCGCGTTGCTTTGGATGCGGGAAAAAGGCGCAATTCCATACGCATACACCGCCAACCTGGGCCAGCCCGATGAGCCCGACTACGATATTATTCCCAAGCGCGCGCGCGAGTACGGCGCAGAAAACGCCCGTTTAATTGATTGTCGGCCACAGTTGGTGGCAGAAGGCATCGCCGCGTTGCAGTGCGGCGCGTTTCACGTGACCACGGCTGGCATCACTTATTTCAATACCACTCCTATTGGCCGCGCGGTAACCGGTACCATGCTGGTGGCTGCCATGAAGGAAGACGACGTTCACATTTGGGGCGACGGCAGTACGTTCAAGGGTAACGATATCGAGCGTTTCTATCGTTATGGTTTGTTAACCAACCCCCACCTTCAAATTTACAAGCCCTGGCTTGATCAGGTCTTTATCGACGAGTTGGGCGGGCGCGCCGAAATGTCGGAATACATGCAAAAGCATGGTTTCGGCTACAAAATGTCGGCCGAGAAAGCCTATTCCACCGATTCGAACATGCTGGGCGCCACGCACGAAGCGAAGGATCTGGAATACCTGAACACGGGTATTAAAATCGTTCAACCGATCATGGGTGTGCCGTTTTGGCGTGACGACGTTGAAATCAAACCCGAAACCGTCTCGATTCGTTTCGAGGAAGGCCAGCCCGTTGCGCTCAATGGTAAAACATTCGGCGATGCCGTTGAATTGGTCATGGAGGCCAATCGTATTGGTGGGCGTCACGGTTTGGGCATGAGCGACCAAATTGAAAACCGTATTATCGAGGCCAAGAGCCGCGGTATTTACGAAGCGCCGGGTATGGCGCTCTTGTTCATCGCTTACGAGCGGCTGGTTACCGGTATTCACAACGAAGACACCATTGAGCAATACCGCATGAACGGCTTGAAGCTGGGTCGTTTGCTGTACCAGGGGCGCTGGTTCGACCCGCAAGCCATTATGCTGCGCGAAGCGTCGCAGCGTTGGGTGGCCGGTGCAGTTACCGGCGAGGTAACGGTAGAGTTGCGGCGCGGAAACGACTATTCCATCCTGGACACCGTCTCGCCGAATCTGACTTATCAGGCCGAGCGGCTTACGATGGAAAAAGGCGATTCGGCTTTCTCGCCGCGTGATCGCATTGGCCAACTCACCATGCGGAACCTGGACATTGTGGATACCCGCGACAAACTGCGTACTTATCTGGACGTGGGTTTGCTAACGTCGAAGAAAGGTTCGCCGTTACCTACGTTAAAAGACGCTAGTAAAGAGAAGTCGTAAATAGTTAAGAAGCCGACTCAGGCCTGTACCCCGGTTGTTGGGCTACCGCCCGGTAACCGGGGTGTTTTATGTGGCGGTAATTGTGCTGACCGTTTAGATTGCTTTAACCGCTGCGTTTGCCCAGCAATAAAAACTCCATCAGCGCTTTTTGTACGTGCATGCGGTTTTCCGCTTCATCCCAGACCACGCTTTGCGGGCCGTCTATCACGTCGCCCGTTACTTCTTCGCCGCGGTGGGCCGGCAGGCAATGCATGAATAGGGCTTTGGGGTCGGCCATGGCCATCATTTCCTCATCGACACACCAGTCGGCAAAGGCTTTGCGGCGGGCTTCGTTCTCTTCTTCGTAGCCCATGCTGGTCCAGACATCGGTGGTGACCAGATGCGCACCCTTGCAGGCCTGCATGGGGTCGGCAAACACGCGCAACACGTTTTCAGGTGGGGTGCCAATGCGCTCTTGTTCCAGTTCATAGCCCGCAGGCGTAGAAATATGCAGGGTAAAGCCCAACATCTCGGCGGCTTGTAGCCAGGTGTACGACATATTGTTGCCATCGCCGATCCAGGCAACGGTTTTGCCTTCAATCGGGCCCAGGTGTTCTATAAACGTGAAAATGTCGGCCAGGATCTGGCAGGGGTGGAATTCGTTGGTTAGGCCGTTGATAACCGGGACGCGTGAATGGGCGGCAAAGCGTTCAATACGCGTTTGCTCGAAGGTGCGGATCATGACCAGATCGACCATGCGCGACACGACGCGGGCTGTGTCTTCAATGGGTTCAGAACGCCCAAGTTGGGAGTCGCCTGTTGTTAAGTGAATGACCGAACCGCCCATTTGATACATACCCGCTTCAAACGAGACACGGGTGCGGGTGCTGGCTTTTTCAAACACCATGGCCAGGGTGCGATCGTGCAGGGTATGGTGCGGTTGATAACGCTTGAATTTGTCTTTAATAAGGCGCGCACGCTCGAGCACATACAGGATTTCGTCGTGGGTGAAGTCGTTGAATTGCAGGAAGTGGCGCAAGGGCGCTGCGGGAGACTGGGTGTGAGACATGATCAACCTTGATTCGCTTGCAAAGAAGTTTAATTGAGTATGATAAACAATTTTGGGGTGGCCCTGCGATTCGGCGCCTAAAGCAGTACAATGCAGCCACGCAAAATTCCCGTGAAAGTATCGTGCAGCAGTTCATTATTTACGGCGTAACGGAGTCCGGCCAGCGTTTTCGGCCAAGCGATTGGGCCGAACGCCTTGCAGGGGTCATGTCACAGTTTCGGCCACCTGGTATGCCCGCCAACCGTCTTACGTATTCCCCTTATGTGCTGCCGACCTATATCGAGGGTGTGCGCTGTGTGGCGGTGGATCCACGCTTGCGCGACCTTGAGCCGCTAGCCTGGAATTTTGTAGTGGATTTTGCCCGCAGTAACCAGTTGAAAACCGAAGAAATTAAAGCGTCGCCAGAAAGCCCGGATTAACCGGGTTTTTTTATGCCTGCAAAAGCGGATCATGTTCGTTGCGGGCAAAAAAACAGGGTGCTGTTCGAGCACCCTGTTTTGTGGCGGCGTGTTTTTGCCGCTACTTTGTTTTTACTGACAGCTTTTTGCCAATTAAACCGTGCTGGCTTTTCAGGAAGCCATAGCTTTCACAGCAGCAGACAGGCGGCTTTTGTGACGTGCGGCTTTATTCTTGTGAATGATTTTTTTATCGGCAACGCGGTCGATGATGCTTGCGGTGGAGCGCAGAACAGTGTTCGCAGCTTCCTGGTCTCCGGCGTCGACTGCCTGGCGAACGCGTTTGATAGACGTGCGCAGCATGGAACGAAGGCTGGAGTTGTGTTTGTTCAGTTTAATCGCCTGGCGGGCGCGTTTACGTGCTTGTGCGGTATTAGCCATAGTTTTTTAGTACGGTTTAAGTGTGTTTAATTAGCAAAGACAAAGATTCTAACTTAGACTGCTCTTTTTGTAAAGTGTCGAAGGCGAAAACCGAACAGAAACAGCACTGCGAAATAGGCGCTGCCCGCCGCGGCGATGGTACCCAGCAACAAGGTAATGCGCAGGCCGGATGATAAGGTCGGGTCGACCCAGTTCACCGTGTGATTGGCGCCATAAAGCAGGGCACCCAATGCCAGCAAGGCGGGCAGGGCACGAAGCAGGAATGGGATCCAGCCCGGGCCGGGTTTGTAGGTGCCGCGACGAACAAGCAAGGTAAGCAGCAAGAGGGCGTTCACGCTGGCGCCCAGCCCGATTGAAAGGGCCAGTCCTGCATGGTCGAACAGGGGGACGAAAACCAGATTGAACATTTGGGTTAGCACCAGGACCAACAGCGCAATTTTCACTGGGGTGCGTATATCTTGCTTAGCATAGAACCCCGGTGCCAGAATCTTGATGGCCAGCAGGCCAAGCAATCCCACGGAGTAGGCCATGACGGCTACCTGGGTCTGGGCGACGTCGTACGCGGTAAAGGCACCATAGTTGAACAAGGTGGCTACCATGCCTTCACTGAGCATGGCCAAGCCCAGGGCGGCAGGCAACCCCAGCAATATAACCAGGCGCAGCCCCCAGTCAATCAGATAGTTGTAGCGATTATGGTCGTTCTGGGCATGTGCGGCCGACAAACTGGGCAGCAGTACTGTGCCCAGTGCCACGCCCAACAGGGCCGTAGGAAATTCCATCAGCCGGTCGGCGAATGACAGCCACGTTACGCTGCCGGCCGCCAGCCAGGTAGCGATGTTGGTGTTGATGAGCAAGGAGATTTGCGCCACCGACACCCCCAGAATGGCGGGCAGCATCTGGCGCATGATGTGTCTAACAGTGGCGTCTTGCATTGCCTGGCGCACACGAAATGAGTAACGCGGCAGTAAACCCAGGCGCGCCAGGGCGGCCCATTGAACCGTCAGCTGCGCCACGCCACCGGCCAGGACGCCGACGGCCAACGCATAGACGGGCGTGCTGAAGTAGGGCAGCAGAAACAGGCAGGCCAGAATCATGCACAGGTTAAGCAATACCGGTGTAAAAGCCGGGACCGCGAAGCGGCGCCATGTGTTCAATACGCCCGAGGCAAACGCCACCAGCGACATGCACAAAATATAGGGGAACATGGCGCGGGTCATCCAGACCGCCGCCTCGAACTCGGTTTGGCGCTCGGCATTCAGCATGCCACTGGCCATGGCGCTTACCACCCACGGGGCGGCCAGCATGCCAATTAATGTAACGGCCATGAGCGCAACCGTTAACAATAGTGCGACGCGATCCAGCAGTTCGCGTACCCGCTCGGGACTTTCCTGTTCGCGTGTTTGCCCCAGTATGGGCACAAAAGCCTGGGCAAAGGCACCTTCGGCAAATAAACGGCGCAACAGGTTGGGAATGCGAAATGCAACCCAGAAGGCGTCAGTCAGCGGCCCTGCGCCAAAAGAACTGGCAATAAAAATATCGCGAATCAAACCTGTGATTCGCGATAGCAGGGTAAAGCTGCTGACTGTTGCCGCTGACCGGAACAAGCCCATATTAATGCCGGCTTATTTTGGCGCCATGCGAATGGCACCGTCCAGGCGAATGGTTTCGCCGTTCAACATTTCATTGGTCATGATGCTGTGAACCAGTTTGGCGTAATCTTCCGGCGTGCCCAGACGAGATGGAAAAGGAATGCTGGCAGCCAGTGAATCCTGAACTTCCTGGGGCATGCCATAGACCATTGGGGTGGCGAAAATGCCCGGCGCAATGGTCATGCAGCGAATTCCCAGTTTTGACAGATCGCGTGCAATGGGCAGTGTCATGCCGGCCACGCCGGCTTTTGATGCTGCATAGGCTGCCTGCCCGATTTGGCCGTCGAAGGCGGCCACAGAGGCGGTGTTGATAAGGACACCGCGTTCACCGGTTGCCTCGGGTTCGTTTTCGCTCATGGCGGCGGCCGCCAGGCGCGACATGTTGAACGTTCCCACCAGGTTCACCATGACCACTTTCTGGAATGTTTCAAGGGCATGCGGTCCATTTTTCCCTACCGTACGCGAAGCGGGGGCGATACCGGCGCAGTTCACCAGCCCGAACAGGCGGCCTTGCTGGCGGGCCGCTTCAATAACGGCTTGCGCATCGGCTTCCTGGGTCACGTCGCAGTGCACGTAGGTTTGGCCCAGTTCCTTGGCCAGTGCCTGCCCGGGTTCGTCCTGAACGTCTGCCAAGACGACTTTGGCGCCTTGTTCAACCAGCATGCGGGCCGTTCCGGCACCCAGTCCGGAGGCGCCGCCCGTAACGATAAATACTTTGTCTTTGATGTCCATGTCGCTCCTTTATTTCTTCAGGATTGCAAAAATACGATTGCGTATATCTTCTACGCTGCCTACGCCCTGAATCTGGTGAAACCGGGGGGCAGCCGAGTCGTTCGATTTTGCCCATTCAGAGTAATAATCCACCAGGGGGCGGGTTTGTTCTTGATAAACGGCCAGCCGATGACGCACCGTTTCTTCCTTGTCGTCGTCGCGCTGCACGAGCGGTTCGCCGGTGAAATCGTCGGTGTCGGGCGTTTTGGGTGGATTGAACGTGACGTGGTAGCTACGGCCGCTGGCGGGATGAACACGACGGCCACTCATGCGTTCGATAATGTTTTCCTCGGGCACAACCATTTCGACGACAAAGTCCAGCGAAATATTCGCTTCTTTCAAGGCATCCGCCTGCGGAATGGTGCGCGGAAAGCCGTCGAACAGGTAGCCGTTGCGGCAATCATCTTCCTGCAGGCGGTCTTTGACCAGGCCGATAATAATGTCGTCGGATACCAGGCCGCCGGCGTCCATGATTTTTTTGGCTTCCACACCCAGCGGCGTTTGTGCTTTAACTGCTGCGCGCAGCATGTCGCCCGTGGAAATTTGGGGAATACCGAATTCCTGGGTAATAAACGTGGCTTGCGTGCCTTTGCCAGCACCGGGTGGACCGAGCAGGATCAGTCGCATGGAAATACCTCCGTAAAAACTTCTTATTTCTGGTGTTTTGTTTTGTCGCGACGCAACAATCTAACCGCCGGACACCTCGTTTTGAACACGCTTTTATAACCGATTTGCGAAAATGGCGCGTACGCGTTCCAGATCGGCGGTGGTATCCACGCCCGCAGCCGGATGCGCTTGCGCAATGTGAACAGCAATGCCGAACCCATTCTCAAGTGCCCGTAATTGTTCGAGTGACTCGAACGCTTCAAGTGGGCCGACGGGCAAGCGCGGAAATGTATTCAGAAAACCGACTTTATACGCGTAAAGGCCAATATGATGCAATGCGGGAAGATTGGGTGCGAGAACGCGGTTGCCGTCGGCCAGCGCCTCGCGCGCCCATGGGATGGGCGCCCGGGAGAAGTATAAGGCCTGTTGGCGATGATTGCATACGACCTTGACGATGTTGGGGTTGAATAAATTGTCCGTCTCGGTAATGGGTGAGGCACAGGTGGCGATTGCCGCACCCGGCTGATTCTGCAGTAAAGCGGCAACGTGATTAATGAGTGCCGGGTCGATAAGCGGTTCGTCGCCTTGTACGTTAACGACAATATCGTCGGGCCCCAGCTTGAGTTGCTCGGCCACCTCGGCCAAACGGTCGGTCCCGGTCGGGTGGTCGGCACGGGTTAACTGGCATTCAAACCCCGCCTGCTCGGCAGCCTGCCGAATCTCGGGGTCGTCAGTGGCCACCAGAATGCGGCTGGCCTTTGATTTTGCTGCTTGCTCGGCAGTGCGGACAACAAGCGGCTTGCCTGCGATGTCGAGTAATGGCTTGTTGGGCAATCGGGTTGAGGATCGCCGCGCGGGAATAATAGCGATAAAACTCACGAATTTGATGCACTCTGTGCCGCGCTCGTTTCATTCAGGTCACGCGCTTCGTTTTCCAGCATGACGGGGATGCCGTCGCGAATAGGGTATGCCAGGCGGTCGGCCTTGCAAATGAGTTCATGGTTGGCTTGGTCGTGGTGCAACGGCCCCTTGCACAGAGGGCAGACCAGCACTTGCAGTAGGTTTGAGTCCATAGCAGGTATCCGTATGTGGAGTTTCGGGCAACAAGGATCGCGCTACCCATTTTGTCCGGGCGCAGGATTCGATTGTAGTCGCTTTAGCAGTGCTTGTACCCAATGGGGGTCGGAGAAACGGGGTGCTACTTGTACCGACCACACGCGTGGATCGCTCGTGTCTTGCAGTTTGACCGCGTCCTTGTCGGTGACCAGGACAATGGCTTGCTTTACTTCGTGAACGGCCGATGCAATGTCGGCGGCGTGGTCAGGCAGGGCAAGCGCGGGATCGGGGTTCAGACCGTGTTGTCTGAGCAAGCCGAAAAAACGCGCCGGCTGGCCGATGGCCGCTATGGCGCCCAGGCTTTCGCCGCGATGCTGATTTAACCATTCCGACCACGATACAACCTGCCCGGTGCTGAGTTGGGTACAACTGATGGGCTGCAGGCGCATGCGTATCTGGGCAACCTGGGGGGGCGGTGTGCGCGGCGCGATACCCTGGGTTTGTGGCAGACTGCCCTCCTGGGGGGTAGGCCCGGATTGATGCAAAACGATCAAATCAACGTTTTCTAACCGTGAGGGGTGTTCGCGCAGCGGGCCGGCGGGCAATACCCGTTCATTTCCCAGCCCCCGCTCGTCTTGCACCACGATTTCGATATCGCGCGGCAAAGCTAGATGCTGCAGTCCGTCGTCCGAGACCACGATATCAATGTCGGGATGCCGTTCGATAAGATATTGCAGGGCCAAACGTCGTTTTGGATGAACGGCAATGGGAACGCCGGTGGCTTGGGCGATTAGCGCAGGTTCGTCGCCGAACAGGCTGGGGTCCAGTTTTCCTTTGCCGACGCGCGCTTGCTGCTCGGGTAGCGCAACCCCGTAACCCCGGCTGATCACGCCCGGTCGTCGGCCGAGCGCTTTCAGGGTGTTGACCAGCCCGATCACAACCGGTGTTTTACCCGTGCCGCCCACCATGATATTGCCGACAATGATAATGGGAATGCCCTGGGTGTGATGCGCGGCAACATGGGTATGACGCCGCCGTTTGATGAAAACCGCCGCCAGCACCATCCAGGAAAGCGGTAACAATAATGTGCTGATCAGCCCTTTGCGCTGCCAGACTCGATGTGCGAACTGGGCAAGAAAGGTGTGCGGTGTGGGCATGGTTGCTTATTGTTGCGTGGCGAAATTAACGCGTTGGATGCCCGCCAGGCGGGCCGCCTCCATGGCTTTAACAACGTTCTCGTGGGTGGCCTGGGCGTCGGCATTAATGAGCAGTACGGGTTCGGTCTGACTGCCGACAGCCAGTTTCAGTGCGTTGGTCAGGCCTTGCATGCTGGTGTCGGCGATTAAGTTGGTGTCGAGTGCGAACAGACCATCTTTGTTGATCGCCAAACGTAATGGGTTGGGGTCTATCGCCTGCGCGCTGGCCTGGGGCAGGGTAATGCTCAGTTGCTGGAAACGTGTGAACGACGTGGTGGCGGCCAGAAAAATCAGGATAACCAGCAAAATATCGATGAGCGGGATCAGGTTGATCTCTGGCTCTTCATGCTGAATGCGGCGACGGAAATTCATGATCAGTTCGGGGGCGTGTTACGCGAGTCTTGCTGAAGAATCCGGTCTAGCGTGCTGGCCTGGTGTTCGATCTGGTGCAGGAAATGGTCGACCCGGGCACGGAAAAACCGATGAAAAATCAGGGCAGGCACGGCAATAATAATACCGAAGCCCGTATTGTACAGAGCAACGGAGATACCGCGTGCCAATTGTGCCGGATCACCCCCGGCCGGGGTGTAGGAGGCAAAAATTTCAATCATCCCGATCACGGTGCCGAACAGGCCAAGCAAAGGTGATACGACAGCTACGGTTGCAAGGCTGGGAACGTAGCGGTTGAGGCGATACGCTACATCTTTGCCGACATCTTCAATCGCTGCCTGGCGGTAGGTGGTGTCATGATGGCGAACGGCGATCACCTCCGCCAGCACGCGCCCCAACGGAGAGCTCAAGGCTAATTTTTCCAGCGCATTGCTGGTGGGGGCCTTTTGCCGGATAAGTTCAGTGACCCTGTCAAGCAGGTGCTCCGGCGCAATCAGTTTGGTGCGCAATGACAGGAAGCGTTCAATGATGAAGGCCAGGCCGATCACTGATGTAATAATCAGCAGCCAGATAGGCCAGCCGGCGTCATGAATGATTTGCAGCAAAACAGCTCTCCGAACAAAGATCCGGTTCAACCGGATCAGGATGTGCAAACGCCCATTTTAATCGGGAAGCGTCGGGCGGCAACAGCACGGTAAAAGTTATCAAATTGTAACGTCTGGAATTTAGGCGTTTTGGAGGGTGAATTGGCGTCAATAAAGGGTTTGCGAAGGGTATCCACAGAAACTGTGGATAATTTTGTGCAAAACTATGGGCAACGCGTTGTTTTACGTGGTCTGGCAGTTCAGTGGTCAATAATCAGTCATTTTGTTGAAATAAATTAAATCCTTATAAATCATATAGTTAATTTGATTATTTAAGGCTTTTTAAAAGATCAGCCCTGAATCGGCTTGATATATGGCCTATTTGACATTTTCAACCGTTCTGTGGATAGAAGTTGCTTTTAAGGTATGTGTCAGGGTCGAATGCTATGATTGAGGCTCACACAGGTTTTTTTCTCTGCCGTTCGGCCTACGTCGATTTTTGCAGGGATTTTACATAAAGTTACACATATCAAGTCGAGCATTAAATCACGCCCATGTCGCCTGATTCCCCAGCCTTTGCAAATGATGCCACGCACGCTTCCACGATATTGACGGTAAGTCAGTTGAATCGGGCGGTGGGTGCGTTGCTCGAGGGCAACTTTTCACGTATCTGGGTAAAAGGGGAGGTGTCCAACTTTACCCAGGCCGCGTCGGGACATTGGTATTTCACTATTAAAGACGACCGGGCCGCCGTGCGCGCCGTGATGTTCCGGGGGCGGGTGCAAGCCGTTGGTTTCGTGCCCCGGGTCGGAGAGCAGTTTGAGTTTCGCGCCGTGGTTACATTGTATGAGCCGCGCGGCGACTACCAACTCCAGATCGACACGTTGCGCCGGGCAGGCCAGGGCGATTTGCATGAGGCCTTTCTTAGATTAAAGGCGAAGCTGGAGTCGGAGGGTTTATTTGATTCAGCCCGAAAACGGCCGATACCGCTAATGCCCAGGGCGGTGGGTGTGATTACCTCGTTGGCTGCGGCAGCGCTGCGCGATGTTTTAACCTCGTTCACGCGACGAGCGCCTCATATTCCCGTTGTGGTTTATCCGGCGCCGGTTCAAGGCGTCGATGCGCCTGCCGCTTTGGTACAGGCGCTGGAAACGGCCTACAGTCGTAACGAGGTTGATGTCATCCTGCTGGTACGCGGCGGCGGCAGTCTGGAGGACCTCTGGGCGTTCAATGACGAGGCCCTGGCTCGAACCGTGGCAGCCAGTCCGGTTCCGATTGTGTGCGGCGTCGGTCATGAAACCGATTTCAGTATTGCAGATTTCGTGGCCGATTTGCGAGCGCCCACGCCCACTGCGGCGGCTGAGCTTTCCTGTGCACCACGAGAGGTGTTGCTGGATCAAGTGTTCGAGTTGCATCGAGCCCTTTCGCGGCATCATCAGCGTTTGCTTGAGCGCTTGTCAATGCGGCTCGATCGCGCGATGTCGCAATTGGTGTCGCCGCGCCAGCGCTTGAATCAGCAACGGGAAGGGTTGCTCTCGCTGACGGCACGCCTGCATCGCGCCGCCCGCAGAAGCACCGAGCTTGAAGCGGCGCGATTGAATTTGTTAAAAATACGCCTGAAGGCCGCGCTGCCTCCCGTTGCCCAGCGCCGCCAGGAACTTGAACGTTTAACCGAACGGCTGGCGGCGGTTGGGCCGCGTCAGTTTCGCCGCCCCCGGGCACGGCTTGAGGCCGCCGAGCAAACGTTGCAGGCGCTTAGCCCGAAACATATTCTGGCGCGTGGTTACGCTTTGGTTCGCAACCAGCACGGGGTGTTGGTTAAAAATGCGTTAGACTTGAAAGCAGGCGACCGGCTGCTGCTTGAGCTGGCTCAGGGCGCGGCCGATGTCGAAGTACTGAAAACGCGCAGTCTGTTATAAAAAAACGCTTAAAATAGGGCGTTGAAACAGGCTTTGTGATGTATTTTTCATTCACCTTTTATAAGGAAATTGATTATGGCTTTTACGCTTCCTGAACTGCCTTATGCGCTCGACGCGCTGGAACCCACCATTTCGAAAGAAACGCTTGAGTTCCATTATGGCAAGCATCACCAAACTTATGTAACGAATCTGAACAACCTGGTTGCCGGAACAGAGTTTGAGTCGGCTTCCTTGGAAGATATCATCAAGAAAGCCTCCGGTGGTGTTTTCAACAACGCCGCGCAGGTTTGGAATCATACTTTTTACTGGAACAGCATGTCGCCCAACGGTGGCGGTGAGCCTTCCGGCAAGTTGGCTGAAGCCATCAATGCCAAGTGGGGCAGTGTTGCCGCATTCAAAGAGGCGTTCAACAAGTCGGCAGCCGGCAATTTCGGTTCAGGCTGGACCTGGCTGGTGAAAAAATCCGACGGCTCGCTCGATATCGTGAACACCAGCAATGCCGCCACGCCGCTCACTACGTCCGACGCCCCGCTGCTGACCTGTGATGTCTGGGAACACGCTTACTACATTGATTACCGTAATGCGCGTCCCAAGTATCTGGAAAGCTTCTGGAACGTTGCGAACTGGGATTTTGCTGCCAAGAACCTGGGGTAATCTCGGGTGTGCAGTTTGTTCTGCAGCGCATTTATCACTGATTTCAGTGCATTGACCCCTGCCGCGCGCTGCGTGGCAGGGTTTGTTTTTTTTGAACCCTCAGGTTTTCATTATGACTAAACATGCATTTATTTGCGACGCCGTTCGCACCCCGTTCGGTCGTTATGGCGGCGCACTTGCGCCTGTGCGTACCGATGATCTCGCTGCGATTCCAATCAAGGCGCTTACGGAACGTCACCCCGATGTCGATTGGTCGCAGCTTCACGACGTAATCTACGGTTGCGCCAATCAGGCGGGGGAAGATAATCGCAACGTGGCGCGCATGGCGGCATTGCTGGCGGGGTTGCCTCACACTGTGCCGGGTTCGACCGTTAATCGCTTGTGCGGTTCCAGCCTTGATTCCCTCGGGTCGGCTGCACGAGCCATCCGTTCGGGTGACGTCGATTTCATGATTGCCGGTGGTGTTGAAAGCATGAGCCGCGCGCCGTTTGTCATGGGGAAAGCCGAAACCGCGTTTTCCCGTAACGCCTCTATCTACGACACCACAATCGGCTGGCGCTTCATTAATAAATTGATGAAAGCGCAGTATGGTGTGGATTCCATGCCCGAAACCGCCGAAAACGTGGCCGATCAGTTTAATGTGTCGCGCGAAGATCAAGATAAATTTGCACTGGCCAGCCAAACTAAAACGGCAGCCGCTCAGAAGCAAGGCATTTTCAAAGATGAAATTGTCCCGGTAACCATCCCCCAGCGTAAGGGCGACCCCGTTGTGGTCGATACCGACGAGCACCCGCGTGAGACTTCCATGGAAGCACTGGCGCGTTTGAAGCCTGTGGTTCGCCCAGACGGAACGGTAACCGCCGGGAATGCCTCGGGCGTGAACGACGGCGCCTGCGCGCTTGTGGTTGCTTCAGAAGAGGCGGCCGGCAAGCAGGGTTTAACGCCCAGGGCACGTGTGGTTGCAATGGCAACGGCAGGTGTTGAGCCTCGTATCATGGGTATTGGCCCGGCGCCGGCATCTGAAAAAGTGCTGCAGCTGGCTGGCTTGACCATTGATCAAATGGACGTGATCGAGCTTAACGAAGCGTTTGCTGCGCAGGGCCTTGCCACTTTGCGCATGCTGAATGTTGCCGACGATGACCCGCGAGTGAATCCCTATGGCGGCGCCATTGCCCTGGGGCATCCCTTGGGTGCCAGCGGGGCCCGCCTGGCAACAACCGCCATGTATCATCTGGAACGAACCGGTGGTCGTTATGCTTTGTGCACCATGTGTATCGGCGTTGGTCAGGGGATCGCCGTTATTCTTGAGCGCGTATAAGGTCTGGCGTTCAGGCAAAAGCAGTCGATGTTTGAAATACCTTGCGGTTATGGTACCGGCAAGGTGTTTCAATTGGGCGCAGGCAGGTTTTCAACCTTGGCCCCGGTTGTAATACCGTACCGGTTGAACCAGCCTTGCTCCATTTCCAGCGCGTACGAAATTTCACCCGGTGGGCAGTGGGTTTGTTCCGACAGGGGCTGCATGTCGGCAATGTGAATAATGGCCCCGGTTTGGTTGATAAACGCAATCGATAGCGGCAACGGCGTGTTTTTCATCCAGAAGCATTGAAGCTGTGGTTGATTGAAAACAAACAGCATGCCATGATTTGCCGGCAGTGATTCGCGATACATCAGCCCTCGTTGCAGGCTGGCCGGGGTGGCTGCAATTTCGGTCTGAACCGTTATTTGATTGATTGAAAGTTCGGTTGTTGGGAGAATTGTTTGAGCCCGAAGCGGTTGGGCTCCCAATGCAAGCGACGTTGAAAAAAATATTGCAAAATAAAAAACAACGAGGCGTTGCCCCGTTGTTTGTAAAAAATCAGCCATTCTTGTTGGTGTTTAAAATAATTGTTTTCAGGAGGCAGCGGTAATGTTCAAAGCCTGTTTGCCCTTGGGGCCCTGGGCGATTTCAAACATGACTTTCTGACCTTCTTTCAGGGTTTTGAACCCGTTCATTTGAATGGACGAAAAGTGTGCGAAAAGGTCTTCGCCCCCATTATCAGGGGTTATGAAGCCAAAACCCTTCGCGTCGTTGAACCATTTTACGGTTCCACTCAGCTTAGGGGACTCCCCGACTGCGGTGGTGCTTAAGTCTTCGGACATACGTACTGCCTCTCTCTGCTAGTGTTGGGTTAAAACCAGGTAACCGTCTTTTGCGGTAGCCTGTGGGTTCGGGATAAGCTGGTGAACCAGCGTTGTAACCAGAACATGTTGATAATGCGCAATGTGATCATTCGTAGTCAACTATGGAAATTACTTAGTTTTGATCTGAAATCATGGCAACAAACACAGATATTCAACGGGATACCGTCCTGGAACGCGAGAAAGAGGCGCTCAAACCCCCGCCCATGTACCAGGTTGTGCTGCTCAACGATGACTATACGCCGATGGAGTTTGTGGTGAATGTGCTGCAAAGTGTCTTTGGCAAAACATCGGAAGAAGCGGCGCACATTATGTTGAAAGTGCATCACGAAGGGCGAGGTGTGTGTGGGGTTTATACCCGCGATATCGCCGCCACCCGGGTTGAAATGGTGCGGCAACTGGCGCGCGCGCGGCAGCATCCTTTACAGTGCATAATGGAACCGGCGCCCGATGCGTAAACTTCACAATGTTGTTAATCGAACGCGGCGTGCAGGGCGATTAAACTTTTTTGATGTAATCGGGTCAAACCCAGTGTACGAGGTGCTTAATGGGTGATACTGTTGAGTAGGATTAGTCGTAGAATAGTTGTTGAAATAGTGGTTTGTCCGCTTCGGCAATAGGAGGAAGCGTGATCTCTGAAGAACTGGAAGTTAGTTTGCACCTGGCCTTTGTTGAAGCCCGGAATGCAAGACATGAATTTATTACGGTCGAGCACCTTTTATTGTCGCTGCTCGACAACGCTGCTGCGGCCGAGGTTTTGAAAGCCTGCTCGGCCGACGTTGAAACTTTGCGTAATGATTTACGCAAGTTTATTGCCGAAAATACGCCCGTTGCACCGGGCGAGGGCGAGGTTGATACGCAACCCACGCTGGGTTTTCAGCGGGTTATCCAGCGCGCCATCATGCATGTGTCTTCGGGCAGTTCCAGCAAGAACACCGTAACGGGTGCCAATGTCCTGGTTGCCATGTATGGCGAGAAAGATTCGCATGCAGTGTATTACCTGCTGCAGCAGGGCGTTACGCGTCTTGATGTCGTGAACTATTTGTCGCATGGTATTACCAAAACACCGGAACCCCCGCGTACTGAACCGTCGCCTAAGGCGGCGTCGTCCAGTGCCGGCAGTGATGCCGAGTCGGCCAAGTCCGATCAGCAAAAGTCACCGCTTGAGCTTTACGCGCTCGATCTGAACGCCGAGGCGCGCCAGGGTCGTATCGACCCGCTCATTGGTCGCGAGGCCGAAGTGGAACGCGTTATTCAGGTTTTGTGCCGCCGGCGCAAGAACAACCCATTGCTGGTTGGCGAGGCCGGTGTGGGCAAGACGGCAATTGCGGAAGGCCTGGCCTGGCGGATTACGCGCGGCGATGTCCCGGAAATTCTGGAAAGCGCCCAGGTTTATGCCCTCGATATGGGTGCACTGCTGGCCGGCACCAAATATCGCGGCGATTTCGAACAACGTTTGAAAGCAGTGCTGAAGTCGTTGCAAGATAATACCAACGCCGTGTTGTTTATCGATGAAATTCATACCCTTATCGGCGCCGGGTCTGCTTCGGGCGGTACGCTTGATGCGTCCAACCTGCTGAAGCCGGCCTTGTCGTCGGGCAAGCTCAAGTGCATCGGCGCTACCACCTACAACGAGTACCGCGGCATTTTTGAAAAAGACCACGCGTTGTCGCGCCGTTTCCAGAAAATTGACGTCGCCGAACCTACCGTGCCGCAAACCGTTCAAATTTTGCGTGGCCTGAAGCCGCATTTCGAAGCGCACCATGGGGTGAAATACACGGCCGCGGCGCTGACGTCGGCTGCGGAATTGTCGGCACGTCATATTAACGACCGCTTCCTGCCCGACAAGGCCATCGACGTAATCGACGAAGCCGGGGCTGCCCAGCGTTTGCTGCCGCGCTCGCGCAAGCGGAAAACCATCGGCAAGGCCGAGATCGAGGCCACGGTTGCGAAAATCGCACGTATTCCACCGGCAACTGTGTCTTCAGACGACCGCAACAAGCTGGCCACGCTCGACCGCGACCTCAAAGCAACCGTGTTCGGCCAGGATGCGGCGATCGAGGCGTTGTCGGCAGCGATCAAAATGGCACGCTCCGGTTTGGGTCGTCCCGACAAGCCAATCGGTTCGTTCCTGTTCTCCGGACCAACCGGCGTGGGTAAAACCGAAGTGGCGCGTCAACTTGCGTTCACGTTGGGCATTGAACTGTTGCGTTTCGACATGTCGGAGTACATGGAGCGCCATGCCGTCTCGCGGCTGATTGGTGCGCCTCCGGGGTATGTCGGCTTTGATCAGGGGGGCTTGCTTACCGAGGCCGTGACCAAGCAGCCGCACTGCGTTTTGCTGCTTGATGAAATCGAGAAAGCGCATCCCGATGTCTACAATATCCTGCTGCAGGTCATGGACCACGGCACGTTAACCGACAACAACGGGCGCAAGGCTGATTTTCGCAATGTCATCATTGTCATGACGACAAATGCGGGCGCCGAAGTGTTGAACAGAAACACAATTGGTTTTGCCAACACCACCGAAAGCGGTGATGAAATGGCGGAAATCAAACGTCTGTTCACCCCTGAATTTCGTAACCGCCTTGATGCCATCATCAACTTCACACCGCTTACGCGTGAAATTATTTTGCGTGTGGTCGACAAATTCCTTATGCAGCTGGAAGACCAGCTTCATGAAAAGCGGGTTGAGGTGGTGTTTTCTGAACAGCTTCGAGACTATCTGGCCAAGCAAGGTTTTGATCCGCTTATGGGCGCGCGCCCCATGCAACGCCTGATCCAGGACACCATTCGGCGTGCATTGGCCGATGAACTCCTGTTCGGACGCTTGACCGACGGCGGAAACGTGACCGTCGACCTCGACGACAAGGATCAGGTGGTTCTGTCGTTCCCCGATGATTCGGCGGCAGGGTCCGGGCAATCGAAGCAGTCGCCGCCCACTGTTTCGGAAGCAGAACTTATAGACTAAATGACCAATCCGCCCCTGGTTATTTGCCCGCATTGCGCCCGGCTGCATGAGCGAACGCCCATTGCCCCGGGCGCAATCGCGTCGTGCGTTCAATGCGGTTATGAACTTTACCGTCATTCACGTGTTTCGCTCGAAGGCTGGCTGGCGCTTTGCTGGACGTCGTTATTTGTATTTATGGTCGCCAACCTGTTTCCGGTGGCGCATATTGCGTTGTCGGGTAAAACGGTTGATGCCTCGTTTCCCCATGCGTTGTATCTAACCTGGTTAAGTGGTGATTACGTTGTCGCCCTGATGGCCGGGCTATTTGTGTTTGCGTTTCCATTGGGGCAAATCCTGTTTTTGATGTGGGCCATCCAGGCTGTGCGCAAACGTCGATTGCCTTGGGATTTCCGTTTCGGTTTGAGGATGCTGGAGGTGCTCTCGCACTGGAGCATGATTCCGGTGCTGTTTTTGGGCATGTTGGTTTCCATGGTGAAAATGGCGGATCTGGCCAAGCTGACGCCGGCCACTGGGCTTTGGGCTTTCGGTATATTGGCATTCATGCTAACGGGGCTAAGCCGCGTGTCGGCGCACCGGCTGTGGCATGAGGCGGAAGACGATGGTCTGGTTGCCCGTTCGGGCTCGACCCTGACAACGGATCATATTGCTGCCTGCTCTGCCTGCGGTTATGTGCAAGATATGCCACGCGATAAAACAGGTAAAACGTGTGATCGTTGCAGCGCTTACTTTCATCTACGCAAACCGAAGTCGAACTCGCGTGCCTGGGCCTTTCTGGCGGCAGCGGCGATGCTTTATTTTCCAGCCAATTTTTATCCCGTCATGACAATGCGCCTGCCCACGGGTGTGGAGTCACACACCATTCTGGGCGGCGTAGTTGAGTTGTGGCAGCTGGGGTCATGGGATCTGGCGCTTATTGTTTTTATCGCCAGTATTATTGTGCCGCTCACCAAGATATTGGTCTTGACGGCATTAATGTCTGCTCGGCACTGGCGCGGCCCTTTGCTGCAGCGCCAGCGAACACGATTGTATGAAATGGTGGAGTTGGTAGGGCAGTGGTCAATGCTCGACGTTTTTGTCGTCATTTTCCTGTCATCGATGGCGGATTTTCCGGGATTGGTTCAGATTATTCCCGGGTTGGGGGCTGCCAGTTTCGGCTTGGTGGTTATTCTTACAATGTTTGCAGCCATGAGTTATGATCCGAGGCTGGGTTGGGATCAAGGCAAAATGCAGTTAGAGAAGAGCACACAGCATGGCGGATGAACCGTTGAAGCAAACAGGGCAAAAGTCGGCGTCAACGTTGACGGCTGACACACCGAGTGTGAAAGAGCGTCGTGCCTGGCGCATCTCCTGGATTTGGCTTGTGCCGTTCGTGGCCGCGTTGGTGGGAGGCTCGCTTCTTGTGCGCGACTGGTTGAACACCGGCCCCACCCTTTCCATCACCTTTAACTCGGCCGAGGGTCTGGAGATCGATCAAACCAAGGTGCGCTATAAAGACGTTGTCATTGGCACGGTGACCGATATCGACGTTGGTCCGGATCGATCGAACGTAATTGTAAAAGCGCAAATCGATCATGAGGCTGCCGATTACATTGCACGCGATGGCACCCGCTTCTGGGTTGTGAAACCGCGGCTTGATATAAGCGGCGTGTCGGGCCTGGGGACATTGTTGTCAGGGCCCTATATTGCGGTTGATATCGACAGCAATGAGAACGAGAAGCAGGGAGAAAAGTTTGAGTTCGCCGGCCTGGAAAAGCCGCCGGCAGTCACGCATGACAGCTCAGGAACGCGCTATGTTCTGCATGCGACCGATCTGGGTTCGCTGGAAATTGGTTCCCGTGTTTATTACCGGCAAATACCCGTTGGCCGCGTGATTGATTATGAATTGAATAAAGACGGCAGTTCCGTGGATGTTCAGATTTTTGTCGATTCTCCGAACGATCGCTATGTTACGTCTGATTCGCGTTTTTGGAATGCCAGTGGCATAAATATTTCGCTTGGGGCTTCCGGGGTTGATGTTCAAACGGGCTCCTTGTCGTCGATTATTGCCGGTGGAATTGCTTTTGCCAATGTTAATTCGGCCAACGAAGTGCCTGCCGAGTCTGAAACGGTTTTTGAATTATTCAATAGCGAATTGGCGGCTAAAGCCGAGCCCGACGGGCCACCGTTTCGGGTGGACCTGATCTTCGACAATTCGGTACGTGGGCTTGAGGTTGGGGCGCCTGTGGATTTCCGTGGTATGGAGCTGGGCAAAGTCTATGATATCGACCTTGAGTTCGATATCGAGAAACGCCGCTTCTACATTCTTGTAAAAACAAATATTTATCCGCGTCGTTTTGGTATCGCCTACGAACGGGTCAAGACACTGGACCCAGACAATCGTTACCCTGGCAGGCTGTTGTTGGAGCCGATGGTACAGCATGGTTTGCGTGCGCAATTGAAGACATCCAACATACTCACCGGGCAGCAATATGTTTCGTTGGGCATCATCGAGGATGCAGAACCGGTCGATTTCAACCCGGAGCGCACGCCATTGCTGATTCCAACCATCGCGGGTAGTTTTGATCGTCTGCAGGAACAGATCATGAGGATCGTAGGCAAAATAGAGGCTGTGCCGTTCGAGGGAATTAGTAACGATCTGCAAAACAGCCTTCAAGCGTTGAATCGCACCCTGAATACGCTCAATACCGAGGTGGCACCGCAAACAGCACAAGCACTCAGTGCAGCCAAGGATGCGCTTGAGCGTATCGACGGCATGTTATCGGATGACTCCTCGATGAATGAGAATCTGCAAGGCACCTTGCGTGAGTTGAACGGTGCTGCGCGCTCTTTACGAAACCTGGGTGATTATCTGCAAAGTCATCCGAACGCATTAATTACCGGAACGCCGCCAGACCGCTATCCAAATTAGGAGGGTATATCGTGTTGTTGCTGAAAAACGGGCGTGTGTTACTGGGCGCCGTCATGCTTGCCGGGCTTGCCGCCTGCGCAACCGACGCCGATCAGTATTATAGTTTGCAGCCGACTGCCTCGAATGCGGCTGGCCCGACGTCTAACGGGCAGGGCGGATTCGATTATGTGGTCAGTGTGCGGCCGGTGCAGGTTCCTGCACAGTTGGATCGTTCACAGATCGTACTGAAAGGCAGCAGTGGCGATATCAGTGTTTTGAACGAGAGTTTATGGGCGTCGCCGCTACCCGATGAGCTTCGTCTGGCGGTTTCCAGCGAACTGACGCAGCGCCTGGGTGTGCCCGACCTGCCGTTGCCCGCCGTACCCGATGGTTTGCGCGTATGGTTGGTCAACCTTGATGTTCAGCGGTTTGATTCAATTTACAATACCGCCTCGGTTATCGATGTAACGTGGCGCCTGCAGGGGCAAATGCCAACCACCGACAAAGCACCGGCGTCGGTGTGCCGGGCAACAATTTCCAAATCGGTTGGCACAGGTCTGGCGCCCCTGATGAACGCCCACCGAGACAGTCTGCAAGTTGTAGGCGGCTTGATTGCCCAGCAGATTGCGGCGGCGCAAGCCCAGACCAATATCAGCAGCATCACGCCGCCCGCACAGGTTGATGCGCCAGGGCTGGTATTTCGAGGATGCGCGCAGGCCAAGGTTTAATAAGCAATTCGAAGGCCTGACGGGTTCAGGCGGGCCTTCCCGCTTTGGCTTAGTTGCGTCCGGTGCTGCCGAACCCGCCTTGTCCCCGGTCGCTGTCCTCAAATGCTTCCACAAGGTTGAAGTCTGCCTGCACTACCGGCACGATCACCAGTTGCGCCAGTCTTTCCATGGGTTCCAGCTTGAAGGCTTGAGTGCCCCGATTCCATACCGATACCATCAATGGGCCCTGGTAGTCTGAGTCGATCAAACCCACCAGGTTACCCAGCACGATACCGTGCTTATGGCCCAGGCCTGAGCGTGGCAGGATCATGGCCGCGTAATTCGGGTCGCCAATGTGAATGGCCAGGCCGGTTGGAACAAGCTCGGTTTGGCCGGGTTCCAGAACCCTTGTTTGCTCCAGGCAGGCTCGCAGGTCGAGACCGGCCGAGCCTGGGGTTGCATAACCCGGCAGTGCATCACGCATGCGCGAGTCCAGAATCTTGACGTCGATCGTTTTACGTTGGTTCACGGTATTTGCTTTGTACAGTTTATTGATTGGTAGGACGAGTGCGGCGTTTGCGGATGACGACCAGCATAATCGCAATCGCAATGACAACCGATAGCACGGTACTGATGATGATACTGGCGTTGCCGCCATCGGACCCTAATGAGCCAATGCTGCGTCCGGTCAGGTAGCCGGGAACCAGCATGACCGGAACCCATACGATGGCCGAGAGGATGTTTGCCACCTGAAAGCGCCAATGACGCATTTTCATGACGCCTGCCACCGTCGGAATGATCGCACGCAACGGACCGAGAAAGCGGCCGCCGAAAATCGACAGCATGCCGTATTTGTAAAAAAACAGTCGCGCCCGGGCTACGGCCCGTTTTTGGCGATTCAATGGCCAGCGGTGGATAATCTGGGGCCCCAGCCAACGGCCGATATAGTAAGAAATGCCGTCGCCGATAATGGCGCCCAGGATCCCCCAGCCAATCACAGGCAGCGGCTCGACGGTTCCGCTGCCGATGAGTCCGCCAACCACGAGCATGATGGCGGTGGCAGGTATCGCGATGCCGACAATAAGCAGCGATTCACCCATTGTCATGAGTCCAAGAATGAGCCCAGTCCATTCCTGATTGGCGTGAATGAATTGAGTCAGTTGGTTTACCAGTTGTTCCATGAGTTACTCAGAGTGAAGTCGACGGCCGGCGTTTCAAGTGCGCTCGGAAAGGCGGTTGGCAATGGCGTGAATCAGTTCACGTGCCGCTTGCTGCTTTGGCAGATGGGGCAGGTCGTGGTGGCCGTTCCTATCGAACAGTACCAGGGTTGTGGTGTCGGCATCCATGGCGTTTTGTGCCAGATTACCCACCAGTAGCGGAATGTTCTTGCGCTGGCGCTTGGCCTGCGCGTATTCGTGCAAGTTTTCGGTTTCTGCGGCAAACCCGACACACCATGGGCCGTTTTCAAGGGCTGCCACCTCGGCAAGAATGTCGGGGTTGGGCGCAAATTCAATGCTGGGGGGTTGTGGTTGCCCGTTCCTGGCTTTTTTCAGCTTTTGTTCGCTGGCATTACTCACATGCCAATCGGCCACTGCCGCAACTGAAATAAAGATATCCGCGTGCTGAGCCTGGCCCATGACGTGTGTATGCATCTCGCGCGCACTTTCCACATTGATGCGTTTTACTCCGTATGGGCAGGCCAATGCGGTAGGCCCGGACACCAGCGTTACATTGGCCCCGGCTTCATACGCTGCGCGTGCAATGGCGTAACCGGTTTTTCCAGACGAGCGGTTGCTGATGACGCGCACCGGATCCACACGCTCTGATGTCGGGCCGGCAGTAATGAGTACACGCTTTCCGGAAAGCCGCTTGGGTTGAAAAAATGCAATGATTTCGGCAAGTAATTCGTGAGGTTCCAGCATCCGGCCGTCACCGGTTTCCCCGCAGGCCTGATCACCCGTTCCGGGCCCAAGCACCACAACGCCGTCGCTGCTTAGTTGTCGTATATTGCGTTGCGTGGCCGGATGCTCCCACATTTCACGATTCATCGCCGGGGCAACCAGCAACGGGCATTGCCCACGGGCCAGGCACAGGGTCGTGAGCAAGTCGTCGGCCATGCCATTGGCCAGACGTGCCAGCAGATTGGCACTGGCCGGTGCAATCACAATGGCATGGGCCTGGCGGCTCAGATTAATGTGCGCCATATTGTTGGGCACGCGGTTGTCCCACGCGTCGGTAAACACCGGGCGGCCGGACAAGGCCTGAAAAGTGACAGGGGTGATGAACCGGGTGGCCGATTGCGTCATGACCACGTCAATCGTGACACCTTCGTCCTGCAATCGCCGTAGTAGCTCCGCACTTTTATAGCCGGCGATACCGCCGCTTAGCCCAAGCACTATTTGTTTGTGATCAAGATCACCCATGGTTTTATTTAGCCTGCCGCCGAATGCGGCGTATTTCATCGATTATGAGCAGTACCGCACCTACGGTAATTGACGCATCGGCAATGTTAAATGCCGGAAAATGCCATTGCTGCCAATAAAATAGCAAGAAATCGATGACGTGACCATGTTGGACACGATCGACCAGATTGCCGACTGCGCCGCCCAGAATAGCCGTCAATGCCGTGCAGAACAAGTATTGACCCCGGCTGCGCCAAAGTAAATGCAAGATGAGCGCAATCGCACCCACGGCAATGACCGTAAAAAGCCATCGCTGCCAGCCCTGGCCATCAGACAGAAAGCTGAACGCCGCGCCGGGGTTGTACAACAGGGTGAAGTCGAAGAACGGTAAAACCGGCCAGCGTTGACCATATGCCAAAGTCGTATCGAAGTACACCTTGGTCCACTGGTCGAGGCCGACAATCACGGCCGCACCCAGCAGCCAGGCGATAAAGGCGCGTGGCTGCTTAGGCATAATGGCGCGACTCACCTGTTTCAAACAGGTTGGAAGTACACCGGCCGCACAGGCCCGGATGGTCGGCATTGTGGCCGACATCGGCACGGTGATGCCAGCAACGTTCACACTTTTCGTGCCCGGTGGGGATAACTTCAATGCGTGTTTCACCTTCGCCTTCGTGGACGCTGGCACGCGAAACAATCATGATGAAGCGCAAGTCGTCGTCAAGCGAGCGTAAAAAGGCAAGATCGCTGCCTTGGGCATAGATATCCAGCTCTGCAGCCAGCGAAGAGCCGATTTTGCCGGTGGCGCGAACGTCTTCGATGCGGCGCATGGCCTGAGCGCGAATTTCGCGTAGGCGCGCCCATTTTTCAGTGAGGGCGTTTGCATTGTCTTGCGTTGGCAATACGTGATAGCACTCGGTGAAAATGGTCAGCGCATTACCATCGTGAAGGTCTTTCCAGGCCTCTTCGGCTGTGAATGACAAAATGGGCGCCATGAGACGCAGCAGCGCATGGGTAATGTGGTAAAGCGCGGTTTGCGCCGAGCGGCGTGCCTGGCTGTTGGTGCTGGTGGTGTACAGGCGATCTTTCAGAATGTCGAGATAAAACGCGCCCAGATCTTCCGAGCAGAAAATCTGCAGGCGCGATACGGCCGTGTGGAATTCGTAGCGTCGATAACACGCCAATACCTCGTCTTGCATGGCTTGTGTCATGACCAGGGCATAGCGGTCGATTTCGAAAAGGTCGTCGGTGGCCAGGCCATCACGTTCCAGATTGAAATCCTTGATATTGCCCAGGAGAAATTTCAATGTATTGCGAATCCGGCGGTAACCTTCAACGACACGTTTCAGAATCTCATCGGAAATGGACAGCTCACCGGAATAATCAGTTGACGCTGCCCATAAACGCAGAATTTCCGCGCCCAGAGAGTCGGACACTTTTTGCGGTGCCACCACATTGCCGTCTGATTTGCTCATTTTGCGGCCCTTGCCATCAACCACAAAACCATGGGTCAGCAAGGCTTTGTATGGCGCACGACCGTAAAGCATGCAACTGGTGAGCAAAGACGAATGGAACCAGCCGCGATGCTGGTCGGAGCCTTCAAGATACAGGTCGGCGGGCCAAGCCAGTTCATTTGCATGCGAGCCGCTCATGTCGTGATCGCACCCACCTAAGACGGTTGCATGCGTGGTGCCGGAATCGAACCAGACGTCGAGTGTGTCGCGGTTCTTTTCATACAGCGCTGCTTCGTCGCCCAGCAACTCTGCGGGATCCAGGCTTTGCCAAGCCTCGATGCCCTCTTTTTCCACCCGTTGCGCCACTTGCTCCAGCAGTTCTGGTGTGCGCGGATGAAGTTCGCCTGTTTCCTTGTGAACGAAAAACGCCATGGGGACACCCCATTGACGCTGGCGCGACAGGGTCCAGTCGGGGCGGTTGGCAATCATGGCGTGCAGTCGTGCGCGGCCCCATGAGGGGAAGAACTGGGTGTTTTCCACGCCGTTCAACGCCATTTCCCGCAGCGTGGGGCCGTTTGCCGGTTGACGTTCCATGCCGGCAAACCATTGGCTGGTAGCACGGTAGATAACCGGGGTTTTGTGGCGCCAGCAGTGCATGTAGCTGTGTTTCAGCGGCGCCTGTTTCAGCAGGTTGCCGCCGGCTTCGAGTGCTTTCACGATTTCCGGGTTGGCTTTCCAGATCAGCATGCCGCCAAACAAAGGAAGTGAACTGACGTAATGCCCATCGCCCATGACCGGGTTAATGATGTCGTCGTCGTGCAAGCCATGCGAGCGGCACGACAGGAAGTCGTCGACCCCGTAAGCCGGTGCTGCGTGAACGACACCCGTACCGGTTTCCAGGGAGACATAGTCGGCCAGATAAACAGGCGCGCTGCGTTGATACCCTTCATGAACGCTGTAAAGGGGGTGGCGCAATGCCAGGCCGGCCAGGGCACTGCCCTTGCATTGTGCAATAACCTTGCCTTCCAGCTCCCATTCCTGCAAACAGTCTTCCACACGTTCAGCGGCAATCAGCAGGCAGTTGCCACTGGCGCGCGGGCTGTTCAGTTCAACCAGCGCGTAATCGAGCTCCGGGTGCACATTCAAGGCCTGGTTGGCCGGCAGTGTCCAGGGGGTGGTTGTCCAGATCACAATTGCGCCCGTTTGCGCTTCATTCAGGCCAAACGCCTTGGCAACCGCGGCCGGGTCGTTGAACGGAAAGGCCACGTAGACGGCGGGATCGGTGCGGTCGGCGTATTCCACTTCCGCTTCGGCCAAGGCTGAACCGCAATCAAAACACCAGTTAACCGGTTTCAGTCCCCGGAAGACAAACCCTTTTTCCATGATGCGTCCCAGGGCGCGAAGTTCGTTCGCTTCGTTCTGGTAGTTCATGGTCAGGTAAGGGTTCGACCAGTCGGCCAGGACACCCAGGCGCTTGAAGTCGACGCGCTGACGCTCGATTTGTTCCTGGGCAAAGGCACGCGCCTTGGCTTGAACTTCAGCCACAGGCAGGCTTTTTCCGTACTTTTTCTCGATCTGGATTTCAATGGGCATGCCGTGGCAGTCCCAGCCGGGTACGTAATGCGCGTCGTAGCCATCCATATTGCGGCTTTTTACAATGATGTCTTTCAACACCTTGTTGACGGCATGACCAATGTGAATGTCACCATTGGCATAAGGGGGCCCGTCGTGCAGTACAAACTGGGGTCGCCCTTTGCTGGCTTGCCTTATGGCGGCGTATATTTTGTTTTCCTCCCATTGTGCAACCCACTTGGGTTCGCGCTTGGCCAGATCGCCGCGCATTGGGAAAGGAGTTTCAGGCAGGTTAAGCGTTTTTCTATAGTCCATGGAGCGAAAAATAATCGCGAGCGCGCTGCGCATCGTTGTCGATGGCCGCGGTCATTGTCGGTAAGTCGGGAAATTTCTCTTCGTCGCGAAGAAACTTCAGGAATTCAATACGTGTGAGTTTACCGTAAGCATCGATATTGCAGTCGAACAGGTGCACTTCCAGCATGATTCGCCCGGCTTCATCAACCGTGGGGCGCACGCCCAGGCTGGCCACGCCGTTCAACGGCTGTGCCGTCAGGCCGTAGGCCTGCACGACATAAATGCCAGAGCGGGCGGCGCACAACTGCGGTACGCGCACGTTCAGCGTGGGGTAGCCCAGTGTGCGACCCAGTTTTTTGCCATGTACGACATGGCCGCTGATGCGATAAGGGTGACCCAGCAAATGCGCGGCACGCTCGAGGTTGCCCACGGCCAGGGCGGTGCGCACCTCGGAACTGGAAATGCGGTGGCCGTGTTCATCGACGACATCGGTGATAATTTCAACTTCGAAGCCGTTGCGCCGGCCGGCACGTCGCAAGTGCTCGATGTCGCCCAGGCGTTTGTGGCCATAGCGGAAATCTTCCCCAACCAGGAGCCAGCGCGTGTTCAAGCCTTGAATCAACATGTGTTCAACGAACTCGTCGGCAGTCAGGTTGGCCAAAGCCTCGTTGAAGCGCAACAGAGCGAATTGCTGAATATTCAGGCGGTTGATGCCCCATACTTTGTCGCGCAAACTACTTATTTGCGTTGGCATGAGTTCGGGGCGATTTCCTTTGCGGGCAAAGTACACACGCGGATGCGGGTGGAAGGTCATGACCGTTGAGGCCAGCTGGCGCTGGGCGGCAATATGCGCCACCCGCGCCAGAATGGTTTGATGACCACGATGCACGCCGTCGAAGTTGCCTATCGTAACGGCGCTTGGGCTGTGGCTATCGTGGCGGGGCAGAGACCGATAAATTTTAAGGGTATTTTTCACGAACAACAGTTTACAATTTTATGTTGGGTTGCTCAGGAAAATCATTTTGTCTTCCGTTCAAAATATCGATGCACCGAAAAAGGGTCGGGAGTGCCGTCTGTTGGTCATGATTTCCGGCCTGGGCACAAACATGCGCGCCATCGTGCATAGGATCAGGCAACAAAATCTTCCTGCAGCATTGGTGGCGGTTGTGTCCAGCGATCCGGATGCGCCCGGTGTGGCGTGGGCGCGCCAGCAAGGGTTTACTATACATGTGGTGGCACCCGCCGGTTTTTCAACACGCCGCCAGTGGGATCTGGCTTTGGCCCAGGTGGTTGCCCGGGAAAAACCAGACTACATTTTGCTGGCCGGGTTCATGCGGGTGCTGGCGCCGGCGTTCGTTGAACAGTATGCCGGGCGTCTGGTGAATATCCATCCGTCGCTGCTGCCGGCCTTCCCTGGTTTGCGAACGCACGAGCACGCTTTGGCCGCCGGGGTTCAGTGGCACGGGTGTACGGTTCACTTTGTGACGCCGGATCTCGACAGCGGGCCGATCATCGCCCAGGTTGCCGTATTCGTGCATCCCGATGACACCCCCCGGCGCTTGGCTGATCGGGTCCGTTTGGCTGAACATCGGTTGTATCCCGATGTGGTGACCTGGCTGGTACAGGGGCGGGTGTCGTTGAATAAAAGCGGGCGGGTCGACGTTGCGGATGTCGCACCGCGAGCCTATGTTGCGTTGTCATCGTCGGATTCTCCGGCGCAGTTAAAAATTCTTAGGGCAGGAAATGAATCATCCACGCAGGACTGAAAGCCGAACCCATGGCGCAGGCAATGCCGCGCCGGCAGGTCGTAAAAATTTAGATAAACGAAAATCGGCGCCGCGTAACACCCGGGGCGCACCGAACCAGGCCGGTGCTGCATCGCCCGCCGCGATTCGCATCGAACAGCTCAGGGCGGTGCTTGACCAGGCGGTGAAGTGGATTCATCCGGCAGACGCGGTGTTGTCGCGCTGGATGCGGATGAACCCCAAGCTGGGATCGCGTGACCGCAGCGAATTGGCCGACGCGTTTTTCAAAACCTTGCGCCATTTGCGTTTGTATCGTCATCTGGCCGAAAGCGGGCAGGGGCCGTTATCGCGCCGGCTGGCCATTATGGGCTTGTCGGGCGTAATACAACCCGAAGTGCTGTCGCAGGCTTTGTCAGAGCAGGAGCAGGTCTGGCTGGAACACGTGACGCATGTCGACCTGGGTACGCTCCCATTGGCAGTGCGGGAAAGTTTGCCCGATTGGCTGGCGCAGCGGATGCAGGCATTGCCCGATGGCGAGCCCCTTATCGCCGCCCTGAACAGCAATGCGCCTCTCGACTTGCGGATCAACCCGTTCAAAACGGATCGCGACACGGTATTGCGTTTGCTTGAAGCTGGCCCTGCCGCCGCGCTTGACCCGCAACCGACGCCGTATTCCCCCTGGGGTATACGCATTCATGGGCGTCCGCCCATTAATCGCTGGTCTTTGTTCGAGAAGGGCGAGATTGAAGTGCAGGATGAGGGCAGTCAATTGCTGGCCGCCTTGCTGGCACCCAAGCGCGGTGAAATGGTAATTGATTATTGTGCAGGGGCAGGGGGCAAAACGCTGCTTTTGGGCGCGCTGATGCGTTCCACCGGGCGCTTGTACGCGTTCGATGTCTCGGCCACAAGGCTTGCGCGCGCCAAGCCGCGGTTTGCCCGTAGCGGGCTGTCGAATATTGTGCCGGTGGTGATCACTGACGATAACGACCAGCGTGTAAGGCGTTTGAGGCAGAAAGCGCATCGGGTGCTGGTTGACGCCCCTTGCAGCGGTTTGGGAACGCTGCGGCGCAATCCCGACCTGAAATGGCGCCAAAGCCCGGAGTCTGTGCAGGAACTTTGCGCTCTGCAGGCCCGTATCCTGAAGCAGGCATCTGCCTGCGTGGCGCCGGGTGGCCGGCTGGTTTATGCCACTTGCAGTGTATTGCCTGAAGAAAATCAGGCGCAGGTGGACGCTTTCCTGGCGGAAAATCCCGATTTTTCCTTGAAGAATGCCAGTGAAGTGCTTGCAGACCGTTGTAAAAACCTAACGTTTGATACTCCCTATATGGTTTTAAGGCCTGACACCCACGGAACAGACGGCTTTTTCGCTGCTGTGCTGGAACGGGCCAAGAACTAATTGCAACACCCCCTGTCATACAAGAGTCATCTAAGCTACACTTAGCTGGATTTACTTTTTAAAAGGCCTGAACAGGTTTATGGATTACATTCTTTCTTTTCTTTCCGGTGGTTTACTGCAGTTTTCGTGGTGGCAGGTGGCATTGGTTGCGCTGGTTCTAACGCACATTACCATCGTGGCCGTTACGCTGTTTCTGCACCGTAGCCAAGCGCATCGGGGCATTGATCTGCATCCGGCAGTCATGCACTTTTTCCGCTTCTGGCTTTGGATGACCACCGGTATGGTGACCAAAGAATGGGTTGCCATTCACCGTAAGCATCACGCCAAGTGCGAACGTGAGGGCGACCCTCACTCACCTATGGTATTCGGTATTAACCGGGTTTTTTTCCAGGGTGCGGAACTGTACCGTCGCGAGTCGACCAATGAAGAAACGCTCAAGCGTTTCGGTTACGGCACGCCCGACGACTGGATGGAAAAGAATGTCTATTCGCGGTACAGCGTAATGGGTATCCTGATCATGCTGGGTATCGACGTTGCGCTGTTCGGTTTCCTCGGTCTTACCGTTTGGGCTATCCAAATGGCCTGGATTCCCTTCTGGGCTGCCGGTGTGGTCAATGGCCTGGGGCATTTTTGGGGTTATCGCAATTACGCCAGCCCAGACACCAGTACCAACGTCTTTCCCATTGGCTTGATTATCGGTGGCGAAGAGTTGCACAACAATCACCACGCTTATGGCACATCGGCCAAATTTTCCACTAAGTGGTACGAATTCGATATTGGCTGGGGCTATATTCAGATTTTGCGGACACTGGGCTTGGCCAAGGTGCGTCGCATGGCGCCCAAGCTTAAGTTGAAGCCGGTGGTGCCCGCCGTAAATGAAAGTACGCTGGAAGGCATTATTGTGCATCGCTACGAAGTGCTGGCACGCTACACCGAAATGCTCAAGAAAACGGCATCCGAAGAACTGACCCGCCTGAAACCACAACGTCGCATCGGCAGTGCCGATTGCCATTGGTCGTTGCTGGCTCGTGCCAAGAACTGCTTGCATCTTACCGATGAAAGCCGCCTTGAGCCTGCCCAGAAAGCCGATCTGGATAATGTGCTGGCACAGAATCAGTCGCTTTCAACGCTAGTTCAAATGCGCACCGAGCTCACCCGTTTGTGGGAAAGCTCCAGTTCCAGCAGCGAGCAATTGCTGCAGGATCTGCAGGCATGGTGCCATCGGGCCCAGCAAAGCGGCATTGAAGGGCTTGAGCAGTTCGCCTTGCGTTTACGCCGCTATGCGGCATGATCGGGTCGCTTAACGAAGAACAACAAGCCGCCGTTACCCTGCCCGAAGGCCATGCGCTTGTGCTGGCCGGCGCAGGAAGCGGTAAGACCCGGGTACTGACCACCCGCATGGCCTGGCTTATCCAAACAAGTCAGGTCAGCCCGTTTGGCTTGCTGGCTGTTACCTTTACGAATAAATCAGCGCGTGAAATGCTCGCGCGCCTGTCTTCCCTGTTACCCATTAATACGCGCGGCATGTGGGTGGGGACTTTTCATGGTTTGTGCAACCGGTTGTTGCGAGCGCATCACCGCGATGCGGGCCTGCCGCAAACTTTTCAAATTCTTGACTCCGCTGACCAGTTATCGGCCATCAAGCGCCTTATCAAGGCGGCCGGCATCGATGACGACAAGTATCCCCCGCGAGACGTGCAGCGGTTTATCAACGGCTCCAAGGAACAAGGGCTGCGACCTGATCAGGTTGATGCCTGGGATGCCCACCGTCGCGGCCTGATCAGTATTTACGAACAGTATCAGGCGCAATGCGAGCGTGAAGGTGTCGTGGATTTTGCCGAATTGTTGTTGCGCGCGTACGAGCTTGTATCGCGTAATGGGCCGATTCGAGAGCACTATCAACGCCGTTTTCAGCATATCCTGATCGACGAATTTCAAGACACGAATGATCTGCAGTACCGTTGGCTGAAACTGCTTGCCGGGGGCGGAGCCTCGTTATTTGCCGTGGGCGACGATGACCAGTCCATTTATGCGTTTCGCGGTGCCAATGTCGGCAATATGGCCGCATTCGAGCGCGATTACGCCAAAGGCAATGTCATTCGGCTCGAGCAGAATTATCGCTCGCATGGCCATATTCTTGATGCCGCCAATGCGCTTATTTCCCACAATGCCGCGCGGTTGGGCAAGAACCTCTGGACCGAGCAGGGCGAAGGTGAACTGGTACGCGTATGCGAGCAGGGAACCGATTTGCTCGAAGCGCAGTGGGTGGTGGATGAAATCAAATCGCTGGTGAATGACGGCCATGCGCGCAGTGACATTGCCGTGCTGTATCGAAGCAATGCGCAATCGCGGGTTGTGGAACACGCTTTGTTTTCCAGCGGCTTGCCTTATAAGGTTTATGGCGGCCTGCGTTTTTTCGAGCGCCAGGAGGTCAAGCATGCGCTGGCGTATTTGCGCCTGATTACCAACCCGAATGATGACACCTCGTGGCTTAGAGTCGTGAACTTTCCCACGCGGGGCATTGGCGCCCGCACGCTGGAGCAACTGGGTGATGCCGCGCGCGCCGCCGAATCCAGCCTGTATGAGGCGGTGGGTTCGGTAAGCGGTAAAAGCGGTGCCAAATTGCAGGCGTTTGCCGAGTTGCTTGCCCAGTTAACCGAGCAGGCACGTTTTCTTCCGCTTCCAGAAGTCATTGAGCATGTCGTGCACCATAGCGGCTTGCGTGATTTTTATATGGGCGAGAGAGAAGGCGAGGATCGCCTTGAAAACCTCCAGGAACTGGTTAACGCTGCGGCGGTGTTCGTTGGAGAGGAAGGCATGGTGGGCGAGCCGGCGCTGTCACAAGCAGCGCGGGAAACGCTCGACCCCCTCGACATGGCGGGGCCGCCCTCCATGTCGCCGCTCGACGCCTTCCTGTCGCATGCCTCGCTGGAGGCGGGCGACAACCAGGCGCGAGCCGGCGAAGATGCCATTCAACTGATGACGGTGCATGCAGCCAAAGGGCTGGAGTTCGATTCGGTGTTCATTACCGGACTGGAAGAGGGTTTGTTCCCGCATGAAAACAGCCTGACCGAGCAGGGCGGGCTGGAAGAAGAGCGCCGCTTAATGTATGTGGCCATGACGCGTGCACGCAAGCGATTGTATCTTACGTTGGCGCAAAGCCGTATGTTGCACGGTCAGACACGCTATGCCATGCGCTCGCGTTTTCTGGAAGAAATTCCCGATGCTCATTTGAAATGGTTGACGCCAAAGGTGTCGAGCATGGGTGCCTCAATGGCGTCTGGCATGGGTGCATCGTGGTCCGGGGGCGGATATCGTCGTGGTGATGCCTATAATCGCCCGTCTACCGGAGCAATGTCGCCGCGTGAGCCGCGTTTGGCAACCAGTGGTGTCAGCGTGGGCGAAAAGCTATTTCGTATTGGCCAAGGCGTGCATCATGCCAAGTTCGGCGATGGCACCATTATTGGCCTGAGCGGCATGGGCAACGATGCACAGGCGCAAATCCAGTTTCGTGATGTCGGCACGAAAACGCTGGCGCTGGGTGTAGCCAAGCTGGACATTGTTTCCAGCTAAGGTCTTTCAGGGCTGTGTTGCTTCATTAAACTGCTGTTCCAGCGCTTCTATTTCTTCTTGTAATTCCAGCCAGCGGGTTTCGGCCTGCTCCAGCTGCTTGTTCAGTTCGCCGTGTTCTGCCAGCACTTTTACTCGTTCATCGCGTCGGGCATCGGTGTACAAAGCGGTGTCCGCAATCGTGGCATCCAATGTCTGCAGGCGCGCGCGCAAGGAGTCCATTTTCTTTTCAATGGCGCCCAAATCTTTTTCAAGCGGTTTGCGTTGGGTTGACAGGCGTTGGCGCGCTTCGGCCTCAAGCCGTTTTCGGGCTTTGCGGTCGACTTCGGTTTCGCCTGCTGTGCCGGTGTTGGTGCCGGCATCCCGCGCTTCTTCACGTGCCTCGGCACGCTGCTGGGCACCGCGTTGCAAAAGCCAGTTGCGGTAATCGTCCAGATCGCCGTCGAACTCGGCTACGCCGCCATCGGCCACAATCCAGAATTCGTCGACCGTGGTGCGCAGCAAGTGACGGTCGTGCGATACCAGGAGCATGCTGCCGTCATATTCGGCCAGCGCGGTGGCCAGGGCTTCACGGGTATCCACGTCGAGATGGTTGCTGGGCTCGTCGAGCAGCAACAGGTTGGGCTTTTGCCAAACAATCAGTGACAGTGCCAGCCGCGCTTTTTCACCGCCCGACAAGGGGGCGATATTCTGGTTGACCATGTCGCCGCTGAAACCAAATCGGCCCAGGTAATTGCGTAGAGTCTGTTCACGTTCCTCGGGCGCAATGCGCGCCAGGTGCTGCAAAGGGGTGCTGCCGGCATCAAGCATTTCCAGTTGATGCTGGGCGAAATAGCCAATGTTCAGCCCTTTCGACGGGCGGTAGTGCCCGGCCAGTGCGGGTAGCTCTTGCGCCAGGGTTTTGACAAGCGTACTTTTGCCCGCCCCGTTGACACCTAAAACGCCAATTCGTGCGCCGCCCCGCAGCATCAGGTTGATGTTCTTCAGAATAGGCGTTTCACCCTGTGCCGACTGGTAGCCGGTTGTGATGCCATCCAGAATTAAAAGGGGATCCGGCATAGAGTCGGGCGAGGGCAGGTAGAGGTCGATTCCCGCTTCGGCCTGCAGTGGTGCCAGTGTCTCCATGCGTGCCAGTGCTTTGACCCGGCTTTGCGCTTGTTTGGCCTTTGTGGCTTTTGCCTTGAATCGATCAATAAACTGTTTCAGCCGTGCGGTTTCGCGTGTTTGCCGCTCCCAGGCCAAATGGGTTTGGCGCATCCGTTCGGCGCGTTGGGTCAGAAAGTCTTCATAGCCCCCTTTGTATCGAACCAGTTTGGCCTGGTCGAAATGCAGGATACTGCGCGCCACCGCATTCAGAAACTCGGTATCGTGGGAAATGACAATGACTGTACCTGCGTACGCCGCCAGCCACTTTTCCAGCCACAGCATGGCATCCAGATCCAGGTGGTTGGTGGGTTCGTCCAGCAATAGCAATTCGGAGGGTGCCATGAGAGCCCTGGCCAGCGCCAAACGCATTTGCCAGCCCCCCGAAAACTCATTTACCGGCTTCATCCAGGTATCGGGGGCAAAGCCCAGGCCCGCCAAAAGCTGCTCTGCGCGTGACGGCGCTGTCCAGGAGTCGGCTTCCACCAGGGCTGTTTCCAGTTCGGCGATACGGTGGCCGTTGGCGTCGGGTGTTTGCTCGCGTTCAGCCTGCAATTGACGCAAACCCTGGTCGCCGTCAATGACGAATTCGCGCGCCGGCCGCTCGGGGTGTTGAATTTCCTGCTCCACACTGGCGATTCGCCAGGCGGCGGGCATCTCCAGATTACCCGCATCCAGGTCCAGTTCGCCTTTTAACAGGGCGAACAGGGTGGATTTTCCTGCTCCGTTCTTGCCGACTATGCCCAGTCGTTCTACCGGATTAACGACAAAACTGGTGTCGTCCAGCAATACTTTTGTTCCCCTGCGCAGGGTAATGCCACTTGCACGAATCACGACGCCAGTTGCTCCCTTGTCAGCAGCAGAATCTGATTGTCGGCATTGGCGGTGCTTAACCAGACCGGTTCCAGTTCGGGGAAGGCGGTCATGAAGTTTTCGAACTCATTGCCTATTTCAAGTACCAGCAAACCGTTGGGCGCCAAAAATCGCGGTACGTCGTTCAGAATACGGCGCACCAGATCCATGCCGTCGTCGCCACCGGCCAGGGCATTGGTGGGCTCATGACGGTATTCGGCAGGGAGCGACTCCATTGAGTGGCTGTTTACATAAGGCGGATTGCAGATAACCAGGTTGTACTGGCAATCGGGCAGATTGTTGAACAGATCGCTTTGGTGCACGTTTACGCGGCCATCCAGCCCAAAGTATTCAATGTTCTGGTCGGCCACTTCCAATGCGTGTTCCGATAGGTCGACGGCATCGACCTGGGCGTTGGGAAAGGCCAATGCGGCCAGAATAGCCAGGCAGCCCGAGCCGGTGCACAGGTCCAGAACGAAATCAACTTCGTCGGAATCCACGACCCAGGGCTCGAGGTTGTCGGCCAGCAATTCGGAAATGGGTGAGCGCGGCACAATCACCCGCGGGTCTACATAAAACCGGTGCCCCTGCAACCAGGCTTCACCGGTAAGATAGGCCGCGGGCACGCGCTCGTCCAGGCGGCGCGCCACCAGCTTCAGATAGCGCTCGCGTTCTTCAGGCAACACCCGGGCATCCAGGAATGGCTCCAGCGTGTCCAGCGGCAGGTGCAAGGTGTGCAGCAGCAGATAAACCGCTTCATCCCACGCGTTGTCGGAGCCGTGTCCGAAGCTTAGTTGTGCCGCGTTGAACTGGGTGACGGTATAACGCAGTAAATCGCGGACGGTGAAAAGTTCAGTGTGGGCTGAGGAGTGCATGACCGGCTCCTGGTTAGTTAAGCAACAGGTTTTCGAGGGTACGCCGGTAAATATTCTTTAACGGTTCCAGGGCGGCAAGGTCGATATGTTCGTTAATTTGATGAATGCTGGCATTAATGGGGCCAAACTCCACCACTTGCGGACACATTTTTGCAATAAAGCGCCCGTCTGATGTCCCACCGGTGGTGGAAAGCTCCGCGGCAACACCGGTTTCCTCTTTAATTGCCTGGCATAGCGCCCTGCTTAAGGCGCCTTCTTCGGTTAGAAAGGGCTGGCCGCTGAGAGTCCAGACCAGGTCGTATTCGATGCCATGCTGGTCGAGCACGGCGTGAACCTTTTGCTTGAGCGATTCGGGCGTGCTTTCGGTGGAAAAACGAAAGTTGAACATGACTTGCGCGGTGCCGGGGACGACATTGGTGGCCCCTGTGCCGGAATGCAGATTGGAAATCTGGAAAGTGGTGGGGGGGAAGTAGTCGTTGCCGTTGTCCCATTCTGCTTGTGTGAGTGCCTGCAAGGCAGGGGCCAGCACATGAATCGGGTTAACGGCCAGATGGGGATACGCCACGTGGCCTTGTTTTCCCTTAACCGTCAAATGACCCGATAACGAGCCCCGGCGCCCGTTTTTAATGGTATCGCCCAATGTTTTGGACGACGTGGGCTCACCGACAATGCAAAAGTCAAATTTTTCCTGACGTGCCGATAGCGCTTCGCATACTTTAACCGTGCCATTAACCGACGGGCCTTCTTCGTCGGATGTAATAAGCATGGCAATGGACCCTTTGTGGTCGGGGTGCTGAGCGACGAATTCTTCGGCGGCAATGGTAAAAGCCGCAATCGAGCTTTTCATGTCGGCTGCGCCGCGGCCATACAGGAAACCGTTTTTTTCCGTGGGTTCGAAAGGGGGCGTGTCCCATTGCTCGAGCGGGCCTGTTGGAACCACGTCGGTATGGCCTGCAAACACCACACAGGGCGCTTGCGTCCCTTTGCGTAACCATAAGTTGGTGACTTCGGCAAAAGCCAGCGTTTCGCTATTGAACCCTGCCTTGGCAAGGCGTTCAGACAACAAAGGCTGACAACCCGCGTCGTCGGGTGTAACCGACGCACGGGCGATCAGTGCTTTGGTGAGATCCAGCACAGAAGACATCAGGCCCTCAATAGTTCGTTAATGCTGGTTTTGGCACGGGTTTGCGCATCGACACGCTTGACGATAACCGCGCATGCCAGGCTGTGTGAGCCATCGGCTGCGGGCAGGGTGCCGGGCACAACCACCGAACCGGATGGTACCCGGCCATAAATGATTTCACTGGTCGTGCGGTCGTAGATTTTGGTGCTTTGCGACAGGAACACACCCATGGCCAGCACGGAGTTCTCTTCCACAATGACGCCTTCAACGACTTCGGAGCGGGCGCCAATAAAGCAGTTGTCTTCAATAATAGTGGGGTTGGCCTGCAGGGGTTCCAGCACGCCACCAATGCCGACACCGCCCGACAAATGAACGTTCTTGCCGATTTGGGCGCATGAGCCAACAGTGGCCCAGGTGTCGACCATACTGCCTTCGTCGACATACGCGCCAATATTCACATACGAAGGCATGAGCACGACATTTTTGCCAATAAACGAGCCTTTGCGTGCCACGGCCGGCGGCACCACGCGGAACCCGCCTTTGGCGAAATCGGCTTCGGTGTAGTCGGCAAACTTCAGGCCGACTTTGTCGTAGTATTGAACCGGTGCCTGACCAACAATATGGTTGTTTTCAAGGCGGAACGAGAGCAATACGGCTTTCTTGACCCACTGGTGCACAACCCAGTCGCCGTCTTTCTTTTCGGCAACGCGCAGCGTGCCCTGGTCAAGTTTGGCCAGCGTATCTTCAACGGCCTCGCGCACGGCTGCGCCGGCGGTGGCGGGGCTGATGTCGGCACGGTTTTCCCAAGCCTGTTCAATGGTGTTCTGTAAATCGTTGCTCATAATATTTTTTCAGGTTAAAGGTTGGAAGTTGAAAATGTTGACTCGATTGTAGTTGACTCTGCCCGGCCTGTTGGGCCTGGATCGTTTCGTTGCCATTGCTACGCCCGTTGCTTTAGAAAAGCGGCGATGCGGTGGGCGGCTTCGACACACTGTTCCGTGCCCGCTACCAGCGCCATACGCACGCGGTTCTGGCCCGGGTTCACGCCGTGTGCCTCGCGCGCCAGAAAGCTGCCGGGCAAGACAGTGACCCCCGCATGGGCGTGCAGGTCCAGCGTGAACTCAGTGTCGGCGTAGGGAGTCGGGGCCCAAAGATAGAAGCCCGCCTGCGGCTTTTCAACAGGCAGTACCGGCTGCAGAATGGGCAGGACAGCATCGAATTTTTCGCGATACAGCCGCCGGTTCATGGCTACGTGCTGCTCGTCATTCCATGCGGCGATACTGGCCTTGGAAACGACCGCGCTCATGGCGCTGCCATGGTAGGTTCGATATAAAAGAAAAGCCTTCATGATGTCGGCATCGCCGGCCACGAAGCCCGAACGCAGCCCCGGTACGTTGGAGCGCTTCGACAGGCTGGAAAAACTGACCAGGTTCTTGTAGGTGTCACGCCCCAGTTGACGGGCAGCCTGCAGCCCGCCCAACGGCTTTTCAGCGTCGTTGAAGTAGATTTCAGAATAGCACTCGTCGGCGGCAATAACAAAGTTGAATTCATCACTTAAGGCAAACAAGGTGCGCCATTCGTCCAGTGTCATGACGTTGCCGGCCGGGTTGCCGGGCGAACAGATAAATACCAGACGCGTGCGCTGCCATACCTCACGCGGAATGGCTTGCCAGTCGCAGCCGAACTGACGTTCGGCTTCGGCGTTAATGTAATAGGGCTGTGCGCCTGCCAGAATCGCCGCGCCTTCATAAATTTGGTAGAAGGGGTTGGGGCACACCACATAAGCGCCCGCCTTTGGGTCAACCACGGCCTGGGTAAACGAGAACAATGCTTCGCGCGACCCCAGTGCCGGCAGGATTTGCGTATCCGGGTTCGGGGCTGGGATGTCGTATCGCCGTGCAATCCATTGTGCAATGGTTTCCCGCAGTGCGGGGTCGCCCTTGGTGGGAGGGTACGCGGCAAGTCCGTCTAGCGACGCAGCAAGCACTTCCTTGATGAACGGGGGTGTATCGTGCTTGGGTTCACCAATCGACAGACTAATGGGATCGGAATGGGGTGCAGTTGTGCTTTGCGCCAGTAACTGCCGAAGTTTTTCGAAGGGGTAGGGATGCAGGTTGCCAAGAAGCGGGTTCATTATGTTGTATGTGCCCTGGTTGCGTGTAACCCGTCATTTTAACAAGCCGGAAAAACTTGTTTATGTGTGTGTCATTTACATCTGATAGAGCGCTTGGGCACAGGTCTTGCTCCATGTAAATACGGAGGATGCCCGATGCATTCATTGAAGGAGTTCATCATGACCCAGCAGAACCAACAGAACCAGAACCAACAGAATCAGCAGAATCAGCAGAATCAGCAGAATCAGCAGAATCAG